>Ga0256833_1001092_pt1 | contig 20355 bp, 18 predicted proteins | sample 356284metaG_FD_190535 | JGI IMG/M metagenome (GOLD analysis project Ga0256833, IMG submission 190535) | Hydrothermal vent microbial communities from Mid Atlantic Ridge, Atlantic Ocean - 356-284 | ecosystem: Environmental > Aquatic > Marine > Hydrothermal vents | place: Atlantic Ocean: Mid... | reverse complement strand
GATATTCCATATAATGGCTCAAACACTTTGGATATTGGTGTTTTTGGTGGCGCTGACTGGGACACAAGTGTTGGTGTATATGGTTTGAATAAATCTGGTTCTTCTTCTGCTTATGCAGGTTATTTTGATGGAAATCATGCTATTACGGGGACTAAAAGTGCTTCTGTCCCTACTACACAAGGCAATCAATTATTATATTCTATGGAAAGCCCTGAAATATGGTTTGAAGATTTGGGAGTAGGTCAATTACACAATGGTAAAGTTCATATTAAATTAGATAAAATGTTTAATGAAACTGTGTTTATTGATCAAAATCATCCAATGCATGTTTTCTTGCAGGAGCAAGGAGAATCCAACGGGCTTTATTTTATTCCGGATTCTGATGGAAAAGGATTTACTGTTTACGAAAAAAACAATGGAAATTCTAATGTAAAATTCTCATATAGAATAGTTGCCAAAAGACGTTTTTATCAAGATCATAGATTTGGTATTGATCCTATGCAACCTTTAAAAAACAATCTTAAAAATGCAAAATATCATAAACCAAGGGAAACAAAAATTAATAAAATGCGTAAAATTTTAAAAAGTCAAAAAAAATAAAATGTTGAATTGAAATGTAACAAAGCCTGCGTTTTACGCAGGCTTTGTTATTATAAGAAAATTTGTATTTTAGCAGGCAAACTATTTATTATGCAAAAATTTACAAATGATAAAAACAATAAACTGGTTTTAGGCCATCCCGTAGGTTTATTCGTATTGTTTTTTACCGAAATGTGGGAACGTTTCAGTTATTACGGAATGAGAGCTTTGTTGATACTTTTTTTAACTGCCAAAATTATTGAAGGTGGATGGCAATGGGAACGAAAAGAAGCTTATGCACTTTACGGCTGGTATGTGATGTTGGTGTATTTCTTACCGATGCTTGGCGGTTGGCTGGCGGATAATAAATGGGGACACGTTAAAACAGTTATTGTGGGAGCTTCAATAATTACGGCAGGACATGCAGCATTGGCACTTTCGGATTTGAATATCGGAATGGATTTAAAATTTGTTTTTTATATCGGGCTTTTGCTATTGGTTATAGGAACCGGATTGTTTAAACCCAATATGTCGTCTATTGTAGGCAAAATGTATCCTGCCCATAGTAATAAAAAAGATGCCGCTTATACTATATTTTATATGGGGGTTAATTCCGGAGCTTTTATAGGAACTTTGCTTGTAGGTTGGATTGGTGAACATTACGGTTGGAAATTCGGATTCGGATTGGCAGGTGTTTTTATGTTATTTGGATTATTGCAGTTTTATTTTGCAAGAAATATTTTTGGTGAGGAAGCTAATAAACCTCAACCGAAAACTATTGATTTACCCCCCGAGGAACTGAAAAAACGTGTGCCTTTTACAAAAACCGACAAAATTTTAGCTGCCACAGGTGTTTTTTTTGCTCTTTTATGGGTTGTTCACGGTTTATTTAATGTCATTTCACGTGGTGAACATTTTCTGCCTTTAAACTTATTTTCGATTGATATATCGGGAGAAGCTTTCCAAGTGGATACGGCTACATTGTTATTTCCCATTTCCATAATCATATTGGTTATATTGGGGCTAAATCGTTTGTTCCGTTACGATCCGATAGAAAGAGACCGATTGACGGTTATTTTCATTATCGCTTTTTTTGTCATTGCCTTTTGGGCAAGTTTCGAACAAGCGGGAACTACTATGACTATTTTTGCCCGTGATTATACTGCTAGAACCTTAACCGATAATTGGGCTATGATTTATAAAGTTATCGATACGATTATTTCAATTGTCCCGATGTTGGTGCTTACTTATGTTATCTACGATTTGGCGAAGGCAATTTTAAAAAAATATCCTTGGACTATTTTGTTTACGACCATTAGTTTTGCCATTATTTGGATTTTAGTCATTATGCGGGTAAAAGAAAAAGTTTTTTCGGATACGCCAATAGTCGATACGACTTGGTTTCAGATACTCAATCCGGTTTTTATCATAGCGCTTGCTCCGTTGTATTCGGAAATATGGAAAAAGTATAAACTATCGGCTGCTAAGAAATTTTTTATCGGTTTCTTGTTTTTAGGTAGTGGTTTCGGTATGTTGGCGCTTGGTGCTTCATCCATTCCTGCCGGAGCAAAAACCGCCGCAGTGAGTATGGTATGGTTATTATTGGCTTATTTGTTACATACAATGGGCGAATTGGCAATATCTCCGGTTGGACTTTCGTATGTCAGCAAATTGGCACCTTTACGAATGACGGGATTTATGTTTGGAATTTGGTATATATTTACCGGACTGGCTAATAAACTATCGGGTTTGATGGCGGAAGCTTCCGAAAGTATTGCCGAAAAATTTAGTATTTCTGCTTTTTTTCTGATTTTTACGCTTGTGCCTATTTTAGCGGGATTAATAATTTTAAGTTTAGACAAATTTTTACGTAAAAGAATGCACGGAGTAGAATAGTAATTATAAAATTAAGGCAATTTACGCCAAGATTTTTTTTCTATAACTGTCCCTTTTTGTAATTTTATAATACCCGGATTACTACGTATCATAGTTTTTAAAGTGGTTTGATCGGTTAAATATAAAGGGAAATTAAATAATTTTTGTATTTTATTATCGATTTCCGAAAACATCCCGATGACTTTTATGTTTTTTTTAGAAAGTTTTCGTGCAAAACTATTTACTTTTATTCGTGCTTCGGGAGAAATTTTTTGTGGGTTGGGAGAGATAATTAAATAAATTTCATCTGCATTTAAAACTTTTTTCGTAATATCGCCTTCTTCATTGTTTTCAATACTAAAATCATGTATGGGCGGTTCATATCCTTCTGATAGTACTTCGGTTTCGCGTTTCACAAATTCTGCCCCCGAAATATTCCAAGGTTCTTCTTCGGTAGAAAATTCTTTGACTTTTCCATTGATTTTATAAAACCATTTTTCTTTAAATTCGGGTCGGGTGGCATTTTCGGGAATTGCCATTCCTTCTTTTATATTTTTTCCAATGGCATATGGACGAAAATCTATCACGGGAAGATAATATAACGAATATAAACTCAAAGCAAAACCAATCAATATAATTGTATGCGCCAAAGCCGTTGAAATTTTTTTCCCAAATAAAGGTTGAATATATTTGAAATGGAAATTTAACCAAATTATAAATATAAACAATATAACATTTTTATAAAAAGTTTCCCAGGTCGAAAGTTTTATTGCATCTCCAAAACATCCGCAATCCGTTACTTTATTATAGTAGGCGGAATACCAAGTCAAGAACAGAAAGACGCTTATTAAGGCAAGTAAACTTCTGTTGGTAAATTTTGGGTATAATCCGAATAATAAAAAAATTCCCAGACTAAACTCAATGAGAATCAAAAACAAAGAAATTTCCATTGCCCAAGGATTAAGAAAAGTGAGGTTCAACACATCCGAACTGAAATATTCCAACATTTTGATTTTTGTGCCTACCGGATCCACTAATTTTACAAGACCGGAAAATATAAAAGTTATAGCGACCGAAAACCTGATAATTTGTGTAATGAATTTCATAAAAGCTTATGTAATAGTTGTTACAAAATTAATGATTTATTTTACTTGGACAAAGTTAAATTATTTCTATTTTTGTTATTATGTTAAAAAATATTTTTTTTCTTTTTTTCTTTTTAATATCTGGATTATCATTTGCTCAATTGAAAAATGATTTATATTCTTTGGATTTTAATATGGGATATAACTTATCACGGGTGGAATCCAATTATTTTTTTGAAGAAAATATGCCTTTATCTTTTCAATTTAATTGGCAAAAAAGTAATTTTTATAAACAAGAAAGCTTAAATAATTTTAGTTATTCTGATTTTGGTATATCTTTATTATTTCATCATTATTATAATAAAGAATTAGGAACTAATTACGGGGTATTTGCTTTTATGGAATTTTATCTTATACGTCCGGTTCACAAATTGAGTTTATCGTTTAGGTTATCACAAGGGATTGCTTATAATACAAAGCGGTATGATAAGCAAAAAAACCCAAAAAATTATTTTTTTGGTACTCATTTGAGTTTGCCTATTAACCTTTTTTTCTATTTACGTTATCCGAAAATTATAGAAAATTTCGGCGCACAAATCGGGGTGGGTATTTTTCATTATTCCAATGCAAATTTGGGTTCGCCGAATTATGGTTCTAATATTCCAAGTATCAGTTTCGGGATTAATTATGATATTCGGAAATCTCCACCGGATTTGATTAGTGAAAAGTTAATTTATGATAAAAAATGGCACTTATATACATTAATGAGGTTTGGTTTAAACGAGTCGGATTATATCGGAAGTGGACAATATCCTTTTTATATCCCAGGAATTCAAATGGAAAAATTTTTAAATAGTAGGCATAAACTCAATATGGGATTGGAATTATTTCTTTCATATTTTTTAAAAGAACAAATTGCCTATGAATCAGAAGCTTTTCACGAATTTCAGGTAGATAAAGAAACGGATTTCAAAAGACTTGGAGTTTATGCCTCTTATGAATTTTATTTTAGAAAATTTGGTTTGGATTTTGGGTTAGGTTATTATCTATATTATCCTTATCATTTTGAAACACGTTATTATAATAGAATCTTGTTAAAATTTTATATTTCTCAAAAACTTCAACTAGGGTATTCTCTTAAATTTCATCATTTTTCAAGAGCAGAAGCCTTAGAATTTTTTATAGGATACAATATATTTTAAAAATTAAAATTATGAAATATATATATTTATTTTTTTTAATAATGTTTTTATTTTCATGTAATAAAGAATCTTTGAATTGTAATTTTTCAGGCAATAAAAAAATAGTAATTAAAGAATTACCTGACTTTAGTAGTGTGGTAGTTAATCCACTTATCCGACTTAAAATTATTGATACCAATTATAATAAAATCCGAATAAAAGCTGATGAAGATGTTATAGATAATATTGATTTTTCAGTTGGAGATAATATTTTAACAATTTCTAATCATACTGATTGTTTAATAGAAAATTCACAAGCGATAGCTGATATAACATTATTTGTTGATGAAATAAATGAAATTGTTGGCAATACCGACAGGGATATAAGTTCGGGGAATGTTCTTAAATTTCAAAATTTAAATTTGATTTGTGAAAATAGCACGACAGGAAATAATAATGTAGCCGATTTTAATTTAGACTTACAAATAAAACGTTTAAAAATCATTGCAAATGGAGTAACTATTTTTAGAATCAAAGGAAATGCTCAATATATGTTTGCCGGTTTTTATGGAGTAAGCCCGACTCTTTTAGCTAAAAATTTTGAAGTGGATACTATAAAAGTTTTTCATAGGGGAAGCGCCGATATGCATATTTACCCCAAAATTTTACTTGAAGGAGATTTGTTTGGTTACGGAGATATCTATCTTTATCATCACCCTCAAATTTTTAACCTTACCGAACATGGGAGAGGACATATTTATTTTGTAAATTAGCTTTTTAAAAAATTATATATGGCGCAACAATCACCAACCGGTCCCTCATTAAAAGTCCCTAGGATAATTATAAATATTGGGAAATTTTTACAAACTATTTCTCCTGATTTGGCAACAAAATATGTGAGATTTTTGTTTCAGAAACCTATTAGACACAAAAGACCCGAAGGTGAAAAGCCATGGTTGGAAAAAGCTAAAATCAATTTTATTGCAATTCCGGAAATTGATAAGTCCATAGCGGTTTACAAATGGGGAGAAGGAGATAAAAAAGCTTTGGTAGTCCATGGTTGGTCGGGTAGAGCAACGCAATTATACAAAATAATAGAGGCACTTTTGCAAGAAGGATATGAAGTTTATTCCTTTGATGCACCGGCTCACGGACAATCAACCGGAAAAAAAACTATGATGCCCGAATATATAAAATCCATACAAAAAATTTCGGAAGTTTATGGACCTTTTGAAGTTGCTATCGGACATTCTATGGGTGGAATCTCTTTATTAAATACACAAGGAGAGCAACCGGTATTTAAGAAGTTGGTAGTGATAGGAACTCCGGATTCCATATATAATATTTTTAATGGTTTTGTTAAGATGTTAGAGTTAAAACCCATTGTTGCCGAAAAATTAATAAAGGTTTTTGAAAAAATTACCGGAAAAAGTATTTTCGAGTTTCACGGAAGTAATAACACAAAAAAAATCAAAGAACCGATTTTAATTATTCACGATAAACAAGATAGGGATGTTCCTTTGGTAGATGCACAAAATAATTATGAACATGCAAAAAATGCTGAACTTTTTGTTACGGAAGGTTTAGGACACAATAGAATTTTAAAAAACAAGTCGGTTATTCAAAAAATTATAGATTTTATAAAAAAAGATTAACTTAATTTAAATGATCATCCCATTCTTTGGGTTTAGGTTGGTGTAATTTTCCAACGCTTTTGGCAACAATAGTTGCAACGGTAGCATCTCCCGTTACGTTGATAACGGTTCGCATCATATCCAACGGACGGTCAATAGCAAAAATCAATGCCAAAGCCACGGGAAGTTTTTCGGCTGGAAATCCCAAAGCTTCCAAAACGATGACTAACATAATCATTCCGGCACCCGGAACGGCAGCCGCACCGATAGAAGCCAGTAAAGCGGTTAGAATAATGGTCAATTGATTGGTAAAACCCAAACCTTCGGGCCAAAGGACTTGTAAAATGAATACAGCTGCAACCGCTTGATATAGACTGGTACCATCCATATTTACAGTTGCACCCACCGGTAAGACAAAACTGGAAACTTCTTTATCAACTCCGACATGCTCCTCTACGCGTTCCATAGTAACCGGAAGTGTTGCAGCACTCGAACTGCTGGAAAAAGCTAATAACTGGGCGGGAGAAATTTGTTTGAAAAACCAAAACGGATTTTTCTTGACAAATATTTTAAAAATAATCATATAAAATCCCAACATTAATATTAATCCGATAATTACCGTGAAGCCATATCTTAACAAACTCCATAAAATTTCAGCATCTCCGGTAGTTTCCACCACTACATTTGCAATCAAAGCAAAAACCGCATAAGGTGCAAATAACATAATTAAATCCACCATTTTGAGTATGGCTTCATTTAACGAATCAAAAATATCTTTTAAGGGTTGTGCTTTATGTTCCGGTATTAAAATAAGTGTTATTCCTAAAAATATTGCAAAAAATATTACTTGTAACATATTGCTGTTGTTGCTCATAGCTTTAAAAACATTATCGGGAACCATATCCACTAAGAATTGGAGTTTGGGTTTATTTTTTTGTTGTTGAGCAACTGAAATTTTATTCTCAATTTTTTTATTGGATGAATACGAATTCTCCAATTGATTGACAGTAGCTTGGGAAACACCGTTTCCCGGTTGAATCAGATTTACCGCAATCAACCCAATACTTATGGCAAAAATTGTAGTGGTAATATATAAAGCTATTGTTCTCAATCCTATACTTTTGAATTTGGCAATATCTTTAAGATCCGAAACTCCTTTGATTAAAGAAGCCAATATTAAAGGTATGGCAATCATTTTTAATAAATTGACAAATATCTTTCCCCAAGGGGCTATCCAGTCAAAAACTATTTGTTTACCGGAAGGTATTTTTAAAAATACAAACCCACCGATTAAACCTAGAAACATACCAATTAAAATTTTCCAGTGTAATGCCAATTTATTTTTCTTCATAATTAATCTAATTTATGCGTTTGGTTTAACAATAAAAAATCCAAAATAATCATAGCGGTAAAAGCTTCCACAACAGGAACGGCGCGGGGTACTACACAAGGGTCATGTCTGCCTTTTCCTTTAACAATTGTTTTATTACCGTCTTTATCTATGCTTTCTTGTTCTTGCATTAATGTAGCTACCGGTTTAAAACCGACTCTGAAATAGATATCCATCCCGTTGCTAATTCCACCTTGGATACCCCCTGAAAAGTTGGTTTGTGTAGTTCCGTCTAAATTGAAAATATCATTGTGTCGACTTCCGGTCATTCGGGTACCAGCAAAACCGCTTCCGTATTCAAAAGCTTTAACGGCGGGAATATTTAACATAGCATAAGCCAAAGCCGCTTGTAATTTATTAAAAACAGGTTCTCCCAAACCTACCGGAACATTTTGTATAACACAAGTGATTTGTCCTCCAATGGTATCCCCTCGTTTTTTTATTTCTTCAATTTTTTTAATCATTCGGGAGGCAAATTTTTCATCCGGACATCTAACGGGGTTATTATCGGTTTTACTCAAATCCAGTTGTGTATAATCTTTGTCAACTTCTATTTCCCCTACTGCATTTACATAAGCAGAGATACGGACATTTTTCAATATTTGTTTGGCAATGGCTCCCGCTACAACAACGGATGCAGTTGTTCTGGCAGAACTTCTTCCGCCACCACGATAATCGCGGATTCCGTATTTTTTATCATAAGTAAAATCCGCATGCGAAGGTCTGTAAATATTTTGGATGTGGGAATAATCTTTGGAACGTTGATCAGTATTTTTTATGATAAATCCGATAGGCGCTCCGGTAGTTTTTCCATCAAAAATTCCGGATAAGAGTTCCAAATAATCCGGTTCTTTTCTTTGGGTGGTAATATGAGATTGCCCCGGTTTTCTTCTTTCGAGTTCTTTTTGAATGAGTGAAATATCAATATCAATTCCGGGCGGAACGCCGTCAATTACCCCTCCAATTGCCGGTCCGTGTGATTCTCCAAAGCTTGTTAATCTATAAATTTTTCCGATGCTATTATTCATATTTTTCTTTGAAAAAATAAAAATACAATTTTTTTTCTATATTTGAAAAATGAAAATATATTTTCTTATGGAGTTACAACATTTTTTAATTTATTCCGTATTTCTGATAGGTGTAATGTTAATTGCAGAAGCAGCTTACCGTTTTTTAAAATTTAATACCGAATGGACTAGAAAAATAGCACACGTAGGCTCGGGTATTATTGCTTTAAGTTATCCGGATGTAATAAACAATCATTGGGTTGTATTCGGATTGACTTTAAGTTTTACGTTTATTTTATATTTTTCAAAAAAAATGGGTTTGTTCCCATCTATTTTTTCTGTAGGGCGTAAATCATATGGAGAGTTATTTTTCGTTTGGAGTTCTTGGTTGTTATTTTGGTTATATCAATATACCGGTGAAGTTATTTATTTTTATTTACCATTCAGCATTGTTGTTTTTGCTGATCCCTTGGCGGCACTTATCGGAACAAAATTTCCTTTGAAAAAGTATAAGATTTTTAAGCATTATAAAAGTTTTGGCGGCTCATTTGCTTTTTTTATAACCGGTTTTTTATTATCATATTATTTCATAAGTAACGCGGGAATTACTCAAGAAGTTTTTTTTATATCACTTTTACATGCTTTGATTCTGACTTTTGTTGAAGCGGTTTCCAGTAGAGGATTGGATAATTTGACTATTCCTTTGGTGTCTGTTTTGTTTTTATATCTATTCTTATAAACTTTTAGGTTTGTTTTTACGATCAAAAATTTGTGGATTATATTTTTCAGGATATTTTGGATGAATAGTTTGATAAAATTTTTCTATTTTCAATAAATCCTTTTCCATATCTCCCGTTGGATAAATTATTTTTCCTACCCCGGCTTCTTTTTTCTCGTAATCCAAATATGCCAATAAGATAGGTAATTTGGCTTGTGTGGCAATATGATAAAAACCCATTTTCCATTGAGGGACTGCGCTTCTGGTACCTTCGGCAGGGACCATTAGAATCAATTCTTTTTCTCGATTGAGCATATCAACTGAATGTTTAATTAGATTGTTATGTTTTTTTCGGTTGACCCATAAAGCTCCGGTCCATTTTAATATCCAATTGATAACCGGTATTTTGCTAAAATCATCTTTTATAAAATATTTGGGATTATATCCTCCCAACCATAAACCCGGCAATGCGTGAATGATATCCCAATTGGATGTATGAGGGGCTGCAATCATTACAGCTTTTTTTATACGGTATTCTTCCGGAATATTAATATGCCAACCGGAAATTAAATTCATAAATTTGGCTAGAAATTTTTTCATTTGATATAAATATTTTCTATATTTGCAAAGATAATCATATTTTTAATGTTATGGGCTGGCTTGATTTATTTGGAACACCTAATAGTAAAGGAAATAAAAAGAATATTAAAACTGTAAATAAGTCTAAATTAGTTAACAAAAATACAAATAAGAAAAGTACCAATATCTCCAAAAAAAAAGAGGAAAATACTAAACTGAAACCGGAAGATAAAGTTGCTGCCATCAAAGAAGATTTTTTAAAAAGACAAAAAGAAATAGAAAATTTTAAAAAAAAGCTCAATACTTTTAAAGCAGAAAATAATATTAAAAATGAAGATGATATTAAGACTGATAAAAATTCCGGTATTCAAGCTAATAAAAATAAAACAAATCTTTCTACAAATGTTAAATCAGACAGAGAGATAATTCTTAAACCTTCTCAACAAGTTATTAAAATTTTTGATTTTATAAAAAATGATTTAGGAAAATCTTTGGTCTTAGGAATTTCCATAGATAGACAATCTAATCGGATAAATTATTCTACCGATTCTAATAAAATCCCACAAAATTTATCTAAATTTGAAGAAACTTTAAATAAGTTTTTATTTGAGAAAACTAATCTACATTTATCGGAGTATCTTATTGCAAGATTAAAAGATAATAAAATTTTTTATTTTCAAAAACTAAATGATATCGATATAGTTTTACTGTTAGATAATGATGATATAAACATTGGTTATATTTTAAATGTCTTAAAAGGAAAAATAAAAGAAATCTAAAAAATTGAACTCAAAATTAATACACTATGAATATCAAAAAGATTAAACAAGCTATTGAAAATTTAAGAGAAGATTTAGACGGAGCTCTAATTGCAACTGATGTATATCCAACAGGTGTTGGTACTTCATTAGCAGGTTTTAATAGTAATCCGCAAGCTACCGCTTTATTTGACAGGGTTACTTCTTTTATTATAAAATCATTAGACGCTGCAGGTTTTCCTGGACTTGACAAATATTATCTATTGGATTTGAAGGGTAATCATCTGGTAGTTGTAATATTTTTTGAAGAAGGTTACCAACAAGGGATGCTCATTGATACTACAAAAGTGAATCTGGGTATTCTACTAAATATTGCTATTCCTAATGTTCAAAAAGCATTAAGAGAAGCATTTAAGGAATAAAAAAACTTGGTAAATTAATAAAACCGCCGTTAAAGGCGGTTTTTTTATTGAAACAAATCATCCTTAAACCCTATTAAATATAATTTTTTCTTAGCACGAGTAAAAGCCGTATAAAGCCAACGTAATTGTTCTTTGTCGGTTGTATTCAGATTGTAAGGTTGTTCAATAAAGACATTATTCCATTGCCCGCCTTGTGATTTATGTCCGGTAAGTGCATAGGCATATTTGACTTGTAAAGCATTAAAATACGGATTTGTTTTGATTTTTTTGTATTGTTGCCATTTGCTCAAATGTGAAAAATCTTCTTTTATTGTCTGATACAATTTATTGTTTTCCTGATAGCTTAGCGAAGGCGTTTCGGTATTCAAAGTATCTAAGAGTAATACCGTTTCAAATGGTTTTTGACGGGGATAATCCAACATACGGATTTTAACTTCTGCAAAACGAAAACCATACAGGTCAATAAGTTTATAAATTTCCAAGATTTCTATAATATCACCATTGGCAATAAATCCGGCAGGCGATGATTTATCTAACCAAAAATAGTTGTTTTTTACCACCATTAAATAATCGCCCGTATCCAATTCATTTTCTCGCAAAAGTACTTTGCTTCGGATTTGCTGATTGTAAAGATTTGCTCTTTTATTGGAACGAACAATAATAGCGGTTTCTTCAAAATTATTTCCATAATATGCAGTTTCGATAGCATCTTGGATATCATATCCATCTATTAAACGAATGATATCCTTAAAGCCTGTGGTGTCAAATTTCAGTATGCCCGGAGTTGTAGAAAGAATTTCATTTCTTATCTTGGTAGCATTAAACAAAATTCCCGAATCAAGTGTTTGTCTGACAATTTCGGTTAGTTCGAATGATTGAATATTTTTATCAAAATTTGTAGTAAGATATTTCTCGTCCAATGCCGGACTGAGAGAAGTACCAACCGGAGGTAATTGAGCTTTATCTCCAATCAGAATCAATTGATTGCCGGGCTGTGAATAAACATAATTTATCAAATCGGAGAGGAGGGAGGCTTCTTTAAAAAAATCTTGCGAAGTATTCTGACCGCTAATCATAGAAGCTTCATCTACAATAAAAACCGTATTTTTCAATTTGTTTTTGCGTAGCGTAAAATTAGGTTTGCCGGTATCATCCGTTGAAGGATAATACAGATGTTTATGTAGAGTAAATGCAGCTGTTCCCGTATAAGTGGAAATAACTTTTGATGCTCGTCCGGTGGGTGCCAATAAAACACTTTTTCGTTTGATTTTGGGCAAATTTTTAACCAACGTGCTGATAATGGTAGTTTTACCGGTTCCTGCATAACCTTTAAGAACAAAAATATCTTGTGGACTGTTTAAAATATAATCGGCAATTTTTTTTAACAGGATATCTTGTGAACCGGTTAATTCATAAGGAAAATCCAGTTTGAGCTGCTTATAAAAATCTTGTGAAGTCATCAATATATGCCCTAAATTATTTTTTAGGTAATTTATTCCTTCTTGCCATTTTTCGCAGTCGTTTTTCTTTTTTCTTCAAAGCTTTTTTCTTTTTTTTCTCTAATTTTTTTTGTGCTTTTTCTTTGGCTTTTTGCCTTTTATAAACTTCCCTGCTTTGGGTATTGGCACGGCAGCCCATTTCCACTTCACGACTTTTTTTGTGGAAGAAAATATCAAAACTGAGTCCGATATAATCGCCTTTTTGGATATAACTGCCGGTATAATTTGTCACAGGATTTTGCAAATTGTTAAAACCGTAATTTCCAGTATATTGGTCGACAAAACGATGTTTGTAAACAAAACTTGTTTGAAGCATCAAACGCGGAAATTGATAATACCAACCGGCTTTTAATACCAAATCAAAATTCCAACTTCCCGGGTTTTGAACTTGTGTTAAATAATAATTTTTATAATTTTCCGTAAGCGTAGTTTTGCTCGTTCTTTCAATTTGGATACCTGCATCAAAACTCAATGTGTATCTGTAAATGGAAAAATTCCGATATTCGAAAAGAATTGGAAAACTAAAATTTAACGGGCTGTAAACCGCAGGTTGTCTGTGATAATAATCTTCCGCTTCTCCGGTTCTTTCCTTGGGTAGCTGAAAATAAGTATTGATAGCCGGTGCTTGTCCCAATAAAGCCCCAACACGAATACCCAAATGATTGACTATATTAAAATTATAAACCAATCCTGCCTTATATCCCAATGCTATTTGTGTCTGAAATGAAAGATTTTCGGTTGTGTTTTGTATGGTTGCAGGAAAATACATCAATCCGTCCATTTGTATGCCCCAACGGGTATAATTTTTAAAAAGATCAAAAGATTTATCGTTATCAAAATAAGTTTGAGCCGATAATAAGGGTGCATAAAACAAGAAGGAAATCAATAAATACTTATAAATTTTGTTCATCATTTTTATCTTTTTCTAAATAGTTTTTAAGTTCGTCTTTTACACTTTCATTTAAACGTTCAATATAGTTTAATATTTCATCTCTCCCCAATTTGGAAGTAGCAGATGTTATGAAAATTTCAGGTAAACTTTGCCATTCTTTTAGTAGGCGAAGTTTATATTTTCTAAGATTTTTACCCAATTGATTACTACTGAGTTTATCCGCCTTTGTAAAAACTATGGAAAATGGTATTCCGTTTTCTCCCAGCCAGCGCATAAAATCCAAATCTATTTTTTGCGGTTCGTGTCGCGAATCTACCAATACAAAAGCATTAACCAAATTTTTTCTTTTTTTAAAATAATCGGTAATTAGTTTTTGGAATTTTTTTCTCGACGATTTTGAAGTTTTGGCATAGCCATATCCGGGCAAATCCACCAGAAACCACTCATCATTGATTTTAAAATGATTGATCAACTGTGTTTTTCCGGGCGTTCCCGAAGTTTTTGCCAATTTTTTACGATTGGTCAGCATATTTATTAAAGACGATTTTCCGACATTGGAACGTCCGATAAAAGCATATTCGGGCAAGGGATCTTGCGGTGCTTTGGAAACATCGGTATTGCTGATGACAAATTCGGCTTTGTTGATATTCATATATGAATTATTTGTGGCAAAGATAAGATATTATTAAATGATAAAAAAAAATGCCTCCCACTTAGGCGGAGAGGCTTACCAAATGTTTTCACAACGGAATAATCCTTATTGTGAATTCCTTTCAGTTGCAAATATACAAAAAAAAATAAAAATAAAAAAATTTTGTTTACATAAATTTATTTTTATAAATTTGAGAGTATAATAAAACAAATTATAAATAGAATAGTTATGAAAAAAATATTAGGCTTAGACTTGGGAACCAATAGTATTGGTTGGGCATTAATCAATCAAGATTTTATTCATAAAAAAGGAAATATTGAAGGGGTTGGGGTAAGGATTATTCCTATGACACAGGATGTTATGGGAAAATTCGAATCAGGACAAAGTGTATCACAAACTGCCGAACGTACCGGATACAGAGGGGTAAGAAAATTAAATCAAAGAAAATTACTCAGGAGAGAAAGGTTGCATAGGGTGTTGAATTTTTTAGGTTTTTTACCTGAACATTATCAAAAAGATATTGATTTTATTAACAAAAAAGGACAATTTATTCGTGAAAGTAAGATAGATTATAAAAAAAACAGTTTAGGTAAGTATGAATTTATATTTAAGGATTCTTACAATGAAATGGTTCATGATTTTAGAAAAAAAGGATATAAAGGGGAGATACCTTATGATTGGACATTATATTATTTGAGAAAGAAAGCTCTTACTCATCCAATAGCCAAAGAAGAGCTTGCTTGGATTTTGTTAAATTTTAATCAAAAAAGAGGATATTATCAATTACGAGACGAAATAAGTAATGTTCAAGACGATAAAAAACAAAAAGAATTTGTAAGATTAAAAGTAAAAAATGTTAGGTCAAAAGGTGAGAAAACAAAAGATGGAAAAGAACTATTTGAAGTAGAATTTGAAAATGGGTGGATATATCCCAAAGAAACGGTTCATCCTGAAAATTGGATAGGAAAAGTTAAAGAATATATTGTAACGACTTCAACAAATAAAGACGGAAGTATTAAAAGAAGTTTTAAACAAGTGGATTCTGAAAAAGATTGGATTGCTATTAAAGAAAAAACTCAACAAGAAATTGAAAAATCAAGTAAAGAAGTAGGTGAATATATTTATGACCACCTGCTAATTGATCCTAAGCAAAAGATAAGAGGAGGTTTGATTAAAACAATTGAAAGAAAATTTTATAAAAAAGAATTAAAAAAAATATTAGAAACACAAGAGAAATATCATGATTCGCTTCAAAACAGGATAATTTATGAAAAATCCATAAATGATTTATATCCTCATAATATAGGGCACAGAAATAATTTGAAATCCAAAGATTTTAAGCATCTGTTGATGGAGGATATTATCTTTTATCAGCGATCGCTAAAAAGTCAAAAATCATTGATTGCCAATTGTCCTTATGAAAAAATAACTTATACAAAAAAAATTTTGGATCCCAAAACGGGGAAAATTGAAGAAGTCAGAGAAACAAAAAATTTAAAAGTTATTTCAAAATCTCATCCATTATATGAAGAATTCAGATTATGGCAATTTATACATAACTTAAAAATATATAAGAGAAAACATCAGGAATTTGATAAAATCTATTTGGATAAAGAAGTAACAAATGACTTTTTTATAGAAGAAAAAGATTGGGAAAGCTTATTTGATTTTTTAACTGAGAAAAAAGAATTTTCACAAAAAACTATTATAGATTTTTTGATAAAAAACAAAAAAATTGATAGAAAAGAAAAAAATAATTATAAATGGAATTATCCTGAAGATAAAATATATCCGGCTATGCCTACCCAAGCAGGTTTTCTGATCAGATTAAAAAAGGTAAAAGACCTTAATCCGGCAGAATTTTTAACCCCTAATAGATTATATCATTTATGGCATATTATATATTCAGTAAAAGATTTTGAAGAATATGCAAAAGCCCTTAGAAGTTTTGCTAAAAAACATAAAGTTGATGAAGATAGTTTTGTAGATGCTTTCATCAAATATCCCCCTTTTAAGAGTGAATACGGGGCTTATTCAGAGAAAGCCATAAAAAAACTGTTACCCCTAATGCGCCTTGGGAAATATTGGAATGAAGAGGAAATACCGGAAGATGTAAAACAACGTATAGATGATATCATGATGAGATTGGAAAGCATCGATTGGGAAAAAGTGGATAAAGACAAAATTACTGGAAAACTGGATGAAATTTCAGATGATGATATTCCGCGGGCAGTATTGAGAAGTTTTTTGGATTTTATTGGAAAAAATCCTTATAAAGGTTTGCAAGTACATCAAGCTACTTATGCAGTTTATGGAAGACATTCGGAAGCAGCCGATATAAAAAAATGGAGCAGTCCTCAAGATATTGATAAATATTTGCAAAATTTTAAACAACACAGTTTGCGTAATCCAATAGTTGAACAAATTGTTTTGGAAACTTTAAAAGTGGTTAGGGATATTTGGAAATATTATGGAAGTGGAGTAAAAGATTTTTTTGATGAAATACATTTGGAATTGGGTCGTGAATTAAAAAATCCGGCTAATGTAAGACAAAAAATATCAAGAAAAAATAACGAAAATGAACGAACCAATCAAAGAATAAGAGCGCTTTTAAAAGAATTGATTAATGAAGGAGCAAATCCGGATTCTCCAAGTCATCATGAAATACTTAAAATATATGAACAAGATATAGTCAATCATTTAAGCAAACTGCCTGATGATATTGAAAAAATAAGAAAAAATAATTCGCCAACTGCTGCTCAGATTCAAAGATATAAATTATGGTTAGATCAAAAATATGTTTCTCCATATACAGGTAAACCTATCCCCTTATCCAAATTATTTACAACCGATTATCAAATAGAACATATCATACCTCAATCTCGATATTTTGATGATTCATTGAATAATAAAGTTATAGCAGAAACAGATGTTAATCAAGATAAGGATAATAGTACAGCCATGGAATATATTCTAAAAAAAGGAGGACATACTGTTGGAAGTGGTCATCATATTTTGACTGCCAAGGAATATCAAGCACATGTACAAAGATTTTTTGCACATAATCCAAAGAAAATGAAAAACTTGTTAAGTGAAGAAATTCCCGAAGATTTTATCAGTAGACAACTTAATGATACCCGGTATATAACTAAATTGATAAAATCTCTTTTAAGTAATATCGTTAGAGAAGAAAATGAGCAAGCAGAAACAGCTAAAAGAGTGATAAGTTTGCCCGGACAAATCACTTCCAGATTGAAATATGATTGGGGTTTGGCGGATAAATGGCATCAAATTATACTTCCACGTTTTGAACGTTTAAACCAAATTACCGATAGAACTGATTTTACTTATGAAAATAAGAATGGAGTAATGGTTCCCAAAATACCGGAAGACATGCCCGGTAAAGTAAATAAAAAAAGAATTGATCACAGACATCATGCACTGGATGCATTGGTGATTGCAGCAACTACGAGAAATCATATCAATTATATTAATGCATTAAATAATGAAAAAATAAAACATGATTTGCAACCTCAATTGCTCAATAAAAATAAGTATGGACATTATACCAAACATTTTCAATTACCCTGGGAAAACTTTCCTGTGGAGGCAAAAGATAAAGTAGAAAAAATTATACCTTCATTTAAGAAAAACTTACGGGTGATTAATAAAGCAACCAATAAATATTGGAAATGGGTAAAACAAGCCGATGGAAGTTATAAAAAATTAAAGGTTAAACAAACGAAAGGAGATCATTGGGCTATTCGTAAGCCATTACATAAAGAAACTTTTTATGGAAAATTCGACTTGGTAAAAACTCCCAAAAATAAAGTGGCCACTTTTGGAAGAACTCCTTTATCTTCTATAAATAAAGATAAACACTTAACACAAATTACGGATAAAGTCATACGTGAAACTATCATTCCAAACCATTTAAAAAATTATATATTGGAAAATGGCAAATATGATTTTGAAAATGCTTTTAGTGAGGAAGGAATAATCCAACTAAATAAAAATATAAAAGAGTTAAATAACGGAAAACCTCATCAACCGATTTATAAAGTTAAAATGTATGAGATAGGCAGTCGATTTCCTTTGTCTGATAATCCTGAGAGTCCCAAACATAAAAAATATGTGGAAGCAGCCAAAGGAACTAATTTGTTTTATGCAGTTTATTGGGATGAGAATAAGCAAAAAAGGAATTTTGAAACGATTCCTTTAAAAGATGTAATAGCTCATCAAAAAATGGAAGCCCATTTGCCTAAGGAGGAAAGGACCATAATACCCGTAAACCCTGATTTAGGTAAATTCTTATTTTATATTTCGCCTAATGATTTGGTATATGTTCCGGATGAAAATGAAGATGTTACAACTATTGATTGGGATAATTTAACAAAAGAACAAATAGCTAATATTTATAAAATGGTCAGCAGTACGGGTAAACAAAGTTTTTATATTCCGGTTTATGTTGCACAAGCCATTTATAACAAAAAAGAATTTGAATCCTTAAATAAAATGGAAAGAGATTTAAAAGGAAAAATGATTAAAGAACACATGATTAAAATAAATACGGATCGTTTAGGTAATATTTTGAAAACAAAAAATAGTTTTTAAAATTGTTGATTATGATTAAAAGGACTTTATTTTTGAGTAGTGATGCCTATTTATATACCCGTCATAAGCAACTGATTATAGATTTTGTTGATAAAGAAAAAACACCGGTTAGTATCCCGATAGAAGATATAGGGGTAATAGTTTTGGAAGCATATCAAATGACTATGAGTTTAAATCTAATTTCACGGATGCTGGAAAATAATGTAGCCATAATCACATGTGATTATAAAAAAATGCCACAAGGATTGATGTTGAATTTGGAAGGTAATACCTTACAACAAGAAAGATTTCGGTCGCAGATTGATAGCAGTAAACCTTTGAAAAAACAATTATGGCAACAAACGGTTAAGGCTAAAATAAGGAACCAAGGAGCTTTATTAGCAAAGTATCATTTGTTGCCGGTAAACAAAAACGGCTATCCTAAAAACTTTGAAAAATGGGCAAATGCAGTTCGTTCGGGAGATCCTGATAATTTGGAAGGTAGAGCTGCTGCTTATTACTGGAAAACTTTATTTTCGCAATATATTCCGGACTTTGTTAGGGGGCGTGACCAACCGCCTCCCAATAATTTACTTAATTATGCGTATGCCATTTTACGGGCAGTAACTGCCCGTTCGCTTGTTGCTTCCGGTTTGTTGCCAACACTTGGGATACATCATCATAACCGTTACAATGCTTATGCTTTGGCTGATGATATCATGGAACCCTATCGTCCGTTTGTAGATAAAATTGTGTATGGTATAGTGGCGGTGAAAAAAGAAACCTTGGATTTTGAATTAACCAAAGAATTAAAAGCTGAATTATTAAAAATTCCAGCTATAGACGTAATAATAGATGGTGAAAAAAGTCCATTGATGATAGCCATGCAAAGAACTACTACCTCCTTGGCAAGATGTTTTGGAGGTTTTCAAAGAAAAATATTGTTTCCGGTATTAAAATAATTAACATGGGAGATTTAACCAGACTAAATCAATATAGAATTATGTGGGTAATGGTATTTTTTGATTTGCCAACAGAAACCAAAAAAGACAAACGTCAGGCAAGTTTATTTAGAAAAAGACTTATAGAAGACGGTTTTTCTATGTTTCAATTTTCAATATATGTAAGACATTGTCCCAGTAAGGAAAATGCAGAAGTACATATCAAACGTGTAAAATCATTTTTACCTCCCAAAGGACATGTTGCTATTATGCAGATTACAGACAAACAATTTGGTATGATTGAGCTTTTTGATCAACAAAAAGAAGCTGAAAAACCTCCTTTACATCAACAATTAAGTCTATTTTGAATTAATTAAAAACAAAAAATGGTTTAGCAAATGCTAAACCATTTAAATGATTACAACTTTTTTTGATTCTAAATATCTTATTAACATATTGATTTTGAGCTAATTTAACTATGGTATGTTGTAATCAATATGTCAAAGATATAAAAATGAAAGGAATTCACAACGATGTCTTAATATTTCCG
>Ga0256833_1001091_pt1 | contig 20386 bp, 19 predicted proteins | sample 356284metaG_FD_190535 | JGI IMG/M metagenome (GOLD analysis project Ga0256833, IMG submission 190535) | Hydrothermal vent microbial communities from Mid Atlantic Ridge, Atlantic Ocean - 356-284 | ecosystem: Environmental > Aquatic > Marine > Hydrothermal vents | place: Atlantic Ocean: Mid... | reverse complement strand
ACCCCTGTTGCGCTCAAGGATCTGATGGGCAATCCGGGTAAGCGCCCGATCAATCTCTTTTTCGCTCATGAGGAGTTTTTCTTCCATATTTTCTTTCTACTCTTTTTGTAAACGATATTCAAGAAATCCCTCTGTAAAAAAAGCCATTTATAGCAAACTTTCGCCAAGTTATACGACCTTTAAAGGTTCAAACTAATTCTCGAAAGACGGCATTGGCCAAAAGTCGACCTTTTTGAGTAAGACGCAGGTGGTTGTCAGAGATTTCCAAAAGTCCCATCTCAAAAAGCCTGCGGAGTCGTGCCCCATAATAAGCTCTCAGATCATACTGAAAGCGTTTGCGAAACAGAAAAAGATCAATCCCACCTAAAAGGCGCAAACCCAATATTACTGCTTCCCTGAAACGTTCCTCTTCGGTAAGTTTTTCTACCTCCCGGGGAGGAAGAACCCCTTCTTCTAAGCTTTTGAGATAAAGATGAAGGTCTTCTACGGTCTTGGTTCGCCTTCCGTGCAAATAAGAAGCTGCTGCTGGACCAAGCCCCAAATAGGGACGAGCTTCCCAATAAAATAGATTATGGCGACACCTAAAACCAAAACGGGCAAAATTTGAAATTTCATAGTGCTCATAACCCACTTCTACCAAAAAAGAGTGAACAAATTCGTACATCCTGATTACTTCATCTTCTGGCGGAAGAGAAAGCTTTCCCTTACGGGCTTTTTGGTAAAAGGCGGTCCCTTCCTCTAAGGTCAATTCGTAATAAGAAATATGCTCCGGGGCCAAAAGTTTTATTTCTTTTAATTCTTGCTCCAAAAGTATAAGAGTTTGACCAGGCCAACCAAAAATAAAATCGAGAGAAATATTTTTAATCTCTGCGTTGCGTGCAGCTTCAAAGGCCTTTTTTATATCGTCTATGCTATGTCTTCGCCCTAAAGCTCTAAGGCCCTCCGCCCTCAAACTCTGGGCTCCCAAGCTCAAACGATTAAAAATGGACTTTACGGCCCTCAAATATTTCAACGTAAGCCCCTCAGGGTTTGCTTCCAAGGTGGCCTCTTGCGGAGTGAAGGTTAGTTCTTTCTCCAAAAATTCATAAAAATTTTGGTAAAACCAAGGAGGAAGAAGAGAAGGAGTTCCACCTCCCACATATAAGGTAACGAAGCGGTAGGATTCTAATTCTGCCCGGCGGAGAAGAACCTCCTTTTTTAGGGCTTTAAGAAATTTTCTGAGAATTTCTTCTTCAGGAGGCTGGGGAAGTGAGTAAAAATCACAGTAAGGACATTTGGCTCGACAAAAAGGGACGTGTAAATAAAGGGCTGCCTCCTCTAGCCCCAACCCCCGCCTCCTGGGGTACGGATTTCGAGGACATCTCCTGCTTCAACTTCTAGAGTAACCTTGCCGGGCAAAATTCTCTTGCGCCCATCCTTCTCTAAAATATTTTGTCCCCTTCGACCGGCTTTCCCCCCGAAGAGTCCGTATGGAGCAAGACGCCTGCGCTCCGAAAGAATAGTCACCGTGGCGGGTTTAAGGAAACGAAACCTCCTAATAAGACCATCTCCTCCTCGGAATTTTCCCCTCCCTCCAGAGCGTAAGCGAAAAGCGTATTTTTCTACTAATATCGGGTACTCTCGCTCTAAAGCTTCAATAGGAGTATTCAGGGTATTGGTCATATGGGTATGAACTCCTGAGAGGCCAGCAAGCCCTGGGCGTCCTCCCATTCCTCCTCCGATAGTTTCGTAATAGGTAAAACCTTCTCCTCCAAAGGCAAGATTATTCATAGACCCACAGGAAGCAGCGGGAATTTGCTCCGGAAGGGCCTGAGCCAAAGCCCCCAAAACAACGTCTACTACCCGTTGAGAAGTCTCTACATTGCCAGCTGCCACCGGAGCCGGATAAACAGCATCCAAGATGGTACCCGGCCTGGTAAGAATTTGAAAAGGATAAAAAGCCCCTTCGTTGGCTGGAATTTCTCCCCGGGCCAAAGAAAAAAATACATAGTAAACCGCTGCGCAAGTCACCGCACGCACAGCGTTAAGACTGGTTCTTACCTGGGGAGAAGACTCCCTAAAATCGAGAAGTATCTTGTCTCCCTCAATGACAATTCTTACGCGGAGAGGCAACGGTTTTCTGTCAAGCCCGTCATCATCTAGATAGTCTTCAAAATAGTATTCCCCATCCGGAATATCGCTTATCAAGGTTCGCATAAGCTTAGCGCTATATTCCAAAAGAAGCTGAAAACGTTCTTTAAGAAAAGGAAGACCATAACGTTTGATAAGCTCTCGCACCCTTATTTCACCCCGGTGCAAGGCTGCTAACTGGGCCCTAAGATCTCCTTCTCTTTCTGCTGGATTGCGCACCCGAGACAAAAAATCCTTCCAAAAAGCCTCGTTAAGACGACCCCCTTCCAAAAGTTTGAAAGGGGGAATCAATACCCCCTCTTCTTCAATGTGAGTGGCCAAAGGCATTGAACCCGGAGTCTTTCCCCCAACATCCGCGTGATGAGCACGCACAGTAAGATAGAAGGCCACTTCGTCTTTTTCATAAACGGGTTTAATTAAGGTTATGTCCGGCAAATGGGTTCCCCCGGCGTAAGGATCGTTAGTAATTACAACGTCATGAGGGAAAAGCTTTAGTTTTTTGCGAACTTCGGAAAGGGTGTGAGGCATAGCTCCTAAGTGCACTGGTATATGGGCCGCCTGGGCAATAAGTCGTCCTTTGCCGTCAAAAATGGCACATGAAAAGTCCCGCCGTTCTTTAATATTGGCCGAAAAAGAAGATTTTTGGAGAACAATTCCCATTTCTTCAGCCACGGCAGCAAAAAGGGAATTAAAAATGGTGACTTCGACTTCCTCGCGCATCAAAGCTCTCCCTTCACTTCTTTATGGAGCCTTTCAAAGAATTCTTCCATGAAACGATATCTATCCGCTGCCAAGCGTTGCCCTTCTTTAGTAAGAAGTTGATCCTTGATCTTAGAGAGTTTCAATTTAAATTCCCGCCATGCTGTATCCTCTTTGGAATAGGGCTCTGTACTATTGAGGTCTACTTCCGGATTATGAAGTCTTGCCCCTACTTCCCCGGCAAAAAGAAAAGCCCTTCCGATACCCACGGCTCCTAAAGCATCAAGTTTGTCGGCATCAAAAAGTACCTTGGCTTCGGGTGTTTGAGGACGCTTTGAACTCCGAAACCGATGTGAAGCAATGGCTTCAACAACTTTTGCAATAAAATCCTCTGGAAGATTGTACTTACGCAAGATCTTCTTGGTGAGTTCAGCCCCAAAAGCAGCATGGCAAACCTTCCCCTTGGTGCGCTTCTCTTCTGCCCTCCCGATATCATGGAAAAGTGCTGCTACCCGTACCACATCAAGATCTGCCCCTTCAGCCCGAGCCAATCTCTCTGCTAAGGCCAAAACCCGCCAAACATGATCGAGCCGGTGGCTACCCCCATTTTCTTCATAATAACTTCGGGCCTCTTCTACTAACTTTTTCCAAAGTTCCGGAGTAAGGATACTCATATTTTTCATTAGTAACAGGGGCTCTTTCTTTTGCAAATTAGAAGTGAAAATAGTAGAAAATGGACATGGCGCAGAAAAGCCTCTTCGGGAAAAAAATCTTATTCCGCTGGTCAAAGGAGCCGCTTTTTGTAATTGATGGGAGCTCCTTTATTTTTCGGGCTTATTTTGCCATCAAGGGACACCTTTCAAATCGAAAGGGGCTTCCTACCAAAGCCATTTTTGGTTTCACTCAAATGCTACTTAAACTATTACGAGAGAAGGATCCTCAATATGTAGTAATATGTTTTGACGCCAAGGGGCCCACTTTTCGGCACGAAATATACGAAGCATATAAAGCCAACCGCCCCCCCCTTCCCGATGATCTTGCCGTACAACTTCCTTATATTCGTGAGATAGCTGAAGCCTTTGGGATTCCTATTCTTGAAATTCCGGGTTTTGAAGCCGACGATCTTATTGCCTCTCTCGCCACTAAACTGGATCACCCCGTAGTCATTGTTGGTGGAGATAAAGACCTTTTACCTTTAGTCTCAGAAAAGATAATCCTTTGGGATCCAATGAAAGATGAAGTCATTGATCTTCAAACAGTAAAAGAACGTTATGGAATAGAACCACCAAAGCTCTTGGACGTTCGGGCCCTAGCCGGAGACCCAAGTGATAATATTCCGGGAATTCCAGGAGTAGGAGAAAAAACGGCCCTTAAACTGGTAAAAGAGTTTGGCTCCCTCGAAAATGTCTTAAAAAACGCCTCTCAAATCAAACAAAAACGCCTCCGAGAAAATCTTATCAGCTATGCTGATAAAGCCCGCCTTTCCTACGAGCTCGTAAAGCTGAATACAGAAGCACCCGTCCCTCTGGAATTAGAATTTTATCGTAGAAGACCTCCTGATATTTCGCGCCTCCGTGCCCTTTTTCTAGAGCTAGAATTCAAAAAGTTACTAAAAGAACTCCCTGCCACCAAAAACATCTCTTATCAAGATTATGAACTGGTAATAGAGACCCAAAAAGCAAGACAAATCCTTGAGGAAGCCCGGAAAAATTCCCTCTTGGTAATAGACATAGAAAGCAATTCTAAAGATCCGATGCGGGGTAAAATAGTAGGAGTGGCCTTATGTTTTTCCCCTCCTAAAGCCTATTATTTCCCCTTCGGACACGAAGGATTAGAGGCTTCTTCTCAGCTTCCACCCGAAATCTGGGAGGCCTTTTCCTCTCTACTCGAAAAAGAAACCCCTAAAAAGATAGGTCACAATATCAAGTATGACCTCATCATCCTTAAAAGGCATGGGGTTGAAATGGCAGGGCTAGAAGGTGACACTATGCTGGCTTCTTATCTTCTAGACCCTACCAGACGCACTCACGGGCTTGATGAATTGGCCGAAGAAATTTTAGGCCATAGCATGATTTCATACAAAGAGGTCACCAAAGAGCTCCAAAAAGGAGAAAGTTTTGCCCGTGTACCCCTTGAAAAGGCCAAAGAATATGCGTGTGAAGATGCCCATGTAACCTACCTTCTTTATCAATATTTTTGGCCTAAACTCAAAGAAGAAACCCTTTGGTCTGTCTTTGAGAAGATTGAGAAACCACTTATTTGGGTATTAGCCCGGATGGAAATGGCTGGTATCCGGATAGATGTGCCTTATCTTAAAAGACTTTCTGAAGAACTTGCCAAAAAACTACGAGAACTCGAAGAGCAAATTTTTTCTCTGGCCGAAGAAAGATTTAATCTCAATTCAAGTAGACAACTAGCTTTTATTCTTTTTGAAAAATTAAAATTACCAAAAGTAAAGCGCACCCCTAAAAAAACCGCCTTTTCCACTGACAATGAAGTCTTAGAAGAGCTTTCCGTCTACCATGAACTTCCGCGCCTAGTCTTAATTTATCGTACACTTGCCAAGCTCAAATCTACCTATGTCGACGCCCTTCCCAAGATGATAAATCCGGAAACCAAGAGAATTCATACTTCCTTTAACCAAACTGTTACTGCTACAGGACGCCTTTCTAGTAGTGATCCCAACTTACAAAATATTCCGGTACGAGGAGAAGAGGGGACCAAAATAAGAAAGGCCTTCATACCTGAAAAGGGCTTTCTTTTTCTATCGGCAGACTATTCACAGATAGATCTCCGCGTCTTGGCCCATTATTCTGAGGACCAAACCCTTATAGAGGCCTTCAAAAGGGGAGAAGATATTCACCGCCGTACAGCAGCAGAGATTTTCGGTGTTCCCCCTGAAAGGGTAACTCCTGAAATGCGCCGTATGGCCAAAACCATCAATTTTGGCATCGTCTATGGTATGAGCCCTTACGGGCTGGCTAAAGAACTGAAAATTGGAAGACGTGAGGCCAAAGCCTTTATTGAACGCTACTTTGAACGATATCCGGGAGTCAAACGTTACATGGAACGCATTGTGGAAGAAGCACGGAAAAAAGGCTTTGTCCAAACCCTTTTGGGGCGCAAACGCCCTCTTCCAGACATCAAAAGCCCCAACCGCACAGCTCGCGAATTTGCAGAACGCACAGCAATTAACACCCCAATCCAGGGAACTGCTGCTGATATCATTAAACTGGCCATGATTCAAATCGACCGTGTCCTCCAAGAAAGAAACTTTAAGACTCGAATGCTTCTTCAAGTTCACGATGAGCTACTTTTTGAAGTACCCCCAGAAGAACTTGAAGAAATTAAAGAAATTGTCCGACAACAAATGGAAGGAGTGGTAACCCTTAAGGTACCACTTAAGGTTAACCTAGCCGTAGGTAAGAATTGGGCAGAGGCTAAGGCATGAGTTGGCAATATTTTGAAAGCGGCTATGAGCGCACTACCGATAAAAATCTTATCAAAATCCTCCTCGAAGATTTACGGGACAGGGCTTACTGGTTACAGTTTGTGGCCTCCGGTTTCCGTTCTGGCCCCACTATTTTGCTCGAAATAAATAAAAAACAGCTTGTTTTTGATCTCCCCCGCCCCTGGAATGCCAATCTTGTTGTAGCCCGGGTTATTTACCGGGATAGTGAAAAAATACAGCATTCCTTCAAAGTCAAAATCCTTAAGACAGACCCTGAAAAGAAAGCAGTGATCACTTCTTACCCTCAAGAATACTTTCGCCTCGAACGAAGGAGGTTCTACCGGGTCTCTGTACCTGAAGGTTCAGAAGCCACCTTTTGTTACCGGAATCAAGAAATCAAGGCTGATATTCTGAACATTAGCGGGTGCGGAATGGCGATCTTAGCCCCCAGAAAAGTCACCCTCTCAGTTGGAGATCTGCTAGAAAATATTGAGCTTGACTTGATGGTTTCGGTAGGAAAGGCCTACGACCGCAAGATAAGAATCAAAAAGGCCCGCATTGTTAGAGAAATGTCCCGTAATCAAGCCCGTAAACTTTACGGGATAGAATTCTTATTTGAAAAAGAAAAAGAAAGAGAACCTATTCTGCGCTATACCATCAAACGCGAAATCGAACTCCGCAAAGCCGAAGTCTAAAGAGGTCTCATCTCCAAGGCCTTTTTATAAAGAGCTAAATACTTTTCCGAAACTTTATCCCACGTATAATTTTCGTAAATGTGCGCTACTGCCTGTTTTATCATCTGGATGATTTTTTCCGGCTCCTTACGGAAAACCTCAAAAGCCCGTAAAATAGCCCCTGCCAATTCTTCTGGCTTTTGTTCCACATAAACAAACCCGTTGAAACTATCTTTCACTTTTACCAACCCACCGGTATGACGCACAATGGGAAGATTGCCCATAAGCTGAGCCATAAAATCTGTAAGACCACAGGGTTCATAATTTGAAGGAATAACAAAAAAGTCGCCAGCGGCATAAATCAAATTGGCAAGTTTCGGATCATACCCCAAAAGAAGGGCCATTTTGTCGGGAAAATCACGTGTTAAAGCGATCAAGCTTTCTTCTATCTCTGGGGTTCCGGTACCTAAAATCACGGTAATAAATTCTTCTCCGCTTTCATAGAGCAAACGTAAGGCCTGGGCCAAAGTATCTATACCTTTTTGCTCTGTAAGACGGGATACCGCTGTGACCAAGGGCCAGGCCTTTCTATCTTTGGGTTTTCCATAAACTTTGACCTTGAGTTCGCTTCTTAATATTTTTGCAAACAACTCCTGCCGGCACACCTTTTTGCCTGCCAGATCCCCTTTTGCAGGATCAAAGGCTGCAGGGAGCCCGAGTTTTTCCGGTTGACGGGGATCGAAATCTTCAGGTGTGATTCCGTTGGTAATCCCTTCAAGTTTGATTCCTCTTTCTTTGAGGGCATGCCCTAACCAACCGGTATGAGCGTCGAGATCCGTCTCCTGGAGTTCTTTGGCGTACTGTTCAGAAACAGTATTTATAACGGCATACCTAGCCCCACAAAGAAAGGGATTAAAGGCGTTATTGAGCAAAGAATCATTTATTACCCACCAGGGAAGACCTGTATTGGCTTTGGCAAAGGGAAGATCTCCCACATCTTGATGGTAGCCAAGACCAGCATTGTGGATGGTAATAATAAATCCAGTAGGTGGAAAATAATCCCTCAGACCCATAATTTCCCTAGCTAGGGCTGGAGTGCAGGCGGTATGGCCATCGTGGCAATGGACAATACCAGGTCTTTCATCAAGCCTTATAGCTGTACAAAGGGCCATCTTTTGAAGGAGAATATTCATGGCGAAATAATCAAAATGTCCCATTCCTTTCTTCTTCCATGGTTCACGTTTTTCTTCCTCCTCAGTATAGGTGTAAATACCCAGTTTTTCCGCATAACGTTCGGCCTCAACTAAAAAAATCCGCACCCCATTGATCTCTCCTTGCCAAAGAGAAACCTCCTCACGGCGTTCCTCCTGCGCGTAGTCCATATCAATCGAAAAAGAGACCCCCATTTCTTTAAAGCCGAGTTCTTGAGGTTTTAAAAAACCATAACGGGGTAAAAATACGGTAACTTTAAGGCCTTTTCGCACCAATGCTTCGGAAAGCTCCTGGGCCACATCTTTCAGACCACCTACACCTGCCAAATCCCGATATTCTCGGGTTAAAGTGTAAATTTCTTTGATTTGGGACATTTTCAAACTCCTGTAAATTTAAATTGGCCTTTACCAAGGACGTCGTGTAAATGGATAATACCAAGGACTTTGTTTTCGGCTACTACCGGCAAAACAGTAATTAAATTCTTTTCCATCACGTAGAGGGCCTCCGCTGCCAAGGCTTGAGGAGGAATAGTTTTTGGGTTTCTGGTCATAACTTTTTCTACAGGAAGATCGCGAAAATCGCCATATTTTAAAAGGGCTCTTCTCAGATCTCCATCTGTCACAATTCCACATAGGAAATCGTTATTGTCAAGGACTAAAGCGCAACCAAGGCCTTTACGATTTATTTCAAAAAGGACTTCCGTCATCTTTTCGCCAAGGCGTACCAAAGGAAGAGCCTTTCCGCGCAGCATTATTTGAGAGACCTGTACTTTAAGCCTCTCCCCCAAACTTCCTCCCGGATGGTTTCGACGAAAGTCTTCTAGCTTAATATCCCGCAATTTGGCAAGCACCATGGCTAAAGCATCTCCCATCGCTAGGGTAGCAGTAGTGCTAGCCGTAGGTGCAACCCCCAAAGGACATGCCTCTCTTGGTACCCCCACATCAACTACCACGTCGGCTTCCTTTGCTAAAGTAGAATGGAGGTTTCCGGTAAAAGCAACAATTTTTACCCCCCTTCTCTTAAGACTAGGAAGCAATTTGTTCACTTCTTCAGTTTCCCCAGAATTTGAAATAGCCAAAAGGATATCTTCTGGTACCACCATCCCGAGATCACCATGTAAGGCTTCCGCAGGATGCAGGAAAAAAGAGGGAGTCCCGGTAGAAGCTAAAGTGGCTACAATTTTACGGCCAATGAGACCACTTTTTCCAATCCCTGTTACAACTACACGGCCTTTAGCCTGCCAGATAAGCTTTACGGCCTCTACAAAAGCCAAATTGAGTTTTCCAGCCACAGCTTTGAGGCCTTCGATTTCTACTTCTAATACTTCCCGGGCTGAAGACAAAATTGCCTCTGTATTCATAGATCCCCTAAAAGATTAAATTTGTTTATGAAAGCTACAAAATTTTCTGCTTGACAGCTACCCCAGAACGCACCATGTTTCTCTGGAACATGAAAAAAAAAGATCTTCATTACCGAGAAAAAGAAAATTTTCTCAAGCTAGCAAGTCATCTCCCTCCGGAGAAAAAGGAACTTTTTTTGCACTTATTTGAGATATTTCTTGAAACCGAAGAACACGTCACTCCGGAAGCGTTCAAAAAAATTCTGGAAGAGAAAAGGCTTTCTCTCTCAGAAAAAGAGGTAGTGGAAGCCCTGGAATTCTTTTGCAAACTAGGCTTTGCCCAACGCAAAGATTTCCTGGGGAAACCTCCTCTTTACGAGCATCGTCATCTTGGAGAACACCATGATCACCTCATTTGCACCAAATGTGGTCGTATTCAAGAATTTTTCTTACCTCAGCTTGAAGATTTACAAAATGAAATTGCCAAACAGTACGGTTTCAAGCCGCTGGATCACCGTCTTGAAATCTACGGTCTTTGTACTGAATGTCAGGCCATAAGGGCCAAACCGGCTCTTCCTCTTACGTTGGTTTCCCCAGGAGAAAAGGTACGAGTAGAAAGATTCCTCGGGGGAACGCAAGTTCGTTCGCGGCTTGCTGCTATGGGTATTACGACTGGAGAGATCCTAGAAGTAATCAATAACTGCGGGCCTATCATTGTTTCGGTAAAAGATGCCCGCTTGGCTATCGGCCAGGGTTTGGCTCAAAAAATCCTCGTTACACCTCTTGACTAAAGGTCTTCACGCCGTAAACGCAAGATTTGTAAGGCCTTTCCTGTAGTACTGTCAACTTCTAAGAAAACGGCTTCCAGTTTTTTAGGCCCAGACTTGGGAACCTCAAGTTTACGGGGTACTTGGGTAAGAAACATTTCTATAGCCTGCCTCTTATGCATACCAATTACACTATCTCTTAGGCCTGTCATTCCTACATCTGAAAGATAGGCTGTCCCCTGAGGCAGAATTCTTTCATCGCTGGTCTGAACATGGGTATGTGTTCCCAGCAAAGCCGAAATTTTCCCATCCAAATACCAGCCTAAAGCCAACTTTTCTGAAGTGGCTTCGGCATGAAAATCCACCAGGATACAAGGAGTATTCGAACGTAATCTTTCTGCCAAAGCTATACCCTGGCGAAAAGGGCATTCAAGGCTTCTCATAAAAACGCGGCCTTCAAGATTAATAACTCCCAATTTTTTCTCCCCTTTTTCCAAAAGGGCATACCCCTTTCCTGCTGCTCCTGCCGGATAATTGGCTGGCCGTAAGACCTTTTCGGCCTTGGCAAGATAAGGCAAAAATTCCCGTCGCCAGATATGATTACCACTGGTTAAAAGATCAAAACCGGCCTCAAAGAGTTCGTTGGCTACGGCCTCGGTTAGGCCATAGCCTCCGGCGGCATTTTCTGCGTTACCCAAAATAAAATCCGGGGCAAATTCTTCTTTTAAAGGGGGTAAAAACCGCCTGACAGCTACTCTCCCGGGCCGTCCGACAATATCTCCTACAAAGAGGATCCTGATCTTATTTGGCATATTCCACAGCCCTCGTCTCACGGATCACCGTAACTTTAATAAGCCCCGGATAAGTAAGCTCTTTTTCTATCTTTTTGGCAATATCCCGGGAGAGCAAAACTGCTTCCTCGTCAGAGATTTTGTGGGAATCCACAATAACTCGAATTTCACGACCAGCTTGGATAGCATAAGCCTTTTGTACACCAGCAAAGGAGGTCGCAACCCGTTCTAAATTTTCAAGCCGTTTAATATACGATTCTAAAAGCTCACGCCGCGCACCAGGCCGCGCTCCAGATACAGCGTCAGCTGCTTGGACCAAAATAGCCAAAATTGACTCCGGAGGGACATCTTCATGATGAGCAGCAATGGCATTTACAATTTCTTCGTCTTCCCCGTATTTTTTAGCTAATTCAGCTCCGATGAGAGCATGGGGGCCTTCCATTTCTTGGTCTACCGCTTTGCCTATATCATGGAGAAGCCCCGCCCGCTTGGCCTTTTTAACATCGAGTCCCAGCTCACCCGCCATCACACCACACAAATAAGCCACTTCTATAGAATGTTGCAGGACATTTTGAGAATAACTCGTTCGATATTTGAGTTTACCAAGAAGACGCAACAGTTCGGGAGCAAGCCCGTAGACCCCTACATCAAAAGCCGCCCGTTCCCCAACTTCTTTAATGGTGGCGTCGAGTTCCTCCTCTACTTTGCGAACTACCTCTTCAATCCGGGCCGGATGAATCCTGCCGTCAGAGACCAAACGCTCCAAGGCAATTCTTGCCACTTCGCGTCTTAAGGGGTTGAAACCAGAGAGAACAACCACCTCGGGAGTGTCATCAATAATAAGATCAACACCTGTAGCAGCTTCAAGGGCCCGAATGTTCCGCCCTTCTCGGCCGATAATGCGGCCCTTCATATCTTCACTGGGAAGTGGCACCACAGAAACGGCCTTTTCTGTTACAAAATCTGTCGCACAACGAGAAATAGCCAAAGCCAAAATCTCTCGCGCTCGACGATTAGCCTCCTCACGCGTTTCCGTCTCCACACGCATGAGAATACGGGCCGCTTCTTCTTTGGCCTCTTCTTCAGCCTTTTTAAGGACAATCTCTCGGGCCTCCTCCACCGTAAGATGGGCAATTTTTTCAAGCTCCTTTTTCTGTGCCTCTATCAGCTCCTGGTACTCCTCTTCTTTCCGGCGCAAAGACTCTTCCTTTTCGCGAAGACGGGCTTCTTTACGGGAAAGATCTTCCTCACGGCGATCCAATTGCTGGCTACGGCGTTCTAAATGGCTCTCTCTTTCAGCTAGACGGCTTTCTTGCTCTAAAAGGCGGTTTTCCTGTTCTCGAAGCCGATTTTCTTCTTCTCCAAGTTTGCGCTTTCGCTCTTCAAATTCCCTCTCTACCTCTTCCTTATAACGCAGGGCCTCCTCGCGAGCTTGAAGTTTGGCTTCCTGTTTGAGTTGTTCAGCCTCTTTTTGAGCCTTTTCCAATAAGCGCTGAATTTGGATCTCAACGCTGCCCAATTTTTCTGCATCTTTCTTCTCTTTGAGTTTTATTCCAAGGGGGATGCCTGCCCCCACTCCTACAGCAAGGGCAATCACCACTAAGAGCACTTCCATGACTCCAACCTCCTTCTGGTGATTACCCCGTAAGGGGCAAGGCGGATAGGTGAGGGGATTTGAAAGAAAAGCTTAAGAAATTACTTTTGATCCGGCAATGTTAATCGCAAAACCTCCACCGAATCTTTTTAAAAGTTCGCAATATATAAAGGCCTTTCAGCCTTAAATATCCCTTCACCGACCGCCTTGGCGGCCAGCTGAACCCCTTACGGGATCTATTTAAACCCCCGGGGTGCCGTGTTAACCGGCCCGCACGAGACCCTTACACTATAAGTGGGTGGCTCGTCCTTCCGTACGGTTTCTCCGCTAGGCGGAGCATACCTCCGGAAGGAGAGGAGCCTCCCTCTGGTCTCGCTGTTGGCTCGGCAGGCTAAATGGTTAATCACGCACACCCCAGGGAACCTTTCTTTATATAATCGTCTATCTTAGATGCCTTCTCCAGTAAAGCCTTTCTAAAGTCTTGGTATTCATTTTTTATTTTTACATATTCCGAAGAAATTTGTAAGAGCATCAAAACTGCCACTTTAAGGGGTGGTAAAAGCCTGTATTTTTTTTGAATTTCACGCTCTCTTTCCGCTAAAAGTTGTTGGATCTCCCGTATCATTTCTTCCGGCAAATCCGTCCGAAAGGAAAATATCTGCCCTAAAAGCCGAAATTCGACGATTCTTTCCAAAATTTTAGCCCTCAAGAGAAATTTGTTCTATCTTTTGAAGGAGCTCCTGCACCTTGTTTTTTATTTGAAGTCTCTCGTTTTGAAGTTTGTTTAATTCTTCCTGAAGCTGCTGTGCTTCGCTTTCTTTGGCACGCAACCGCTCTAGGAGTTCACTTTTTTCTTTCCTCATCATTTCTATATATTCCAATAATTTTGCCAAACGTTCTTCCAGAAGCTGTATCTCCTGAAACTCCATTTCTATCCTCCTTCTTGCTCCTTCTAGCAGCTTAAATAAGGACCTCTGCAGGTGCAAGCTTAACCCCCGGCGGAACAACCCTTCCCCTAAGGATGTTTCCTGCTCCTACCATAGCACCAGCACATACCCTTACGTCTTTTAGATCACAATGACTTTCAATTATCACATTTTCTTCCAAAAAAGTCTCTCCTCTAAGACTCACAAAGGGATATATAACGCTTCCTGCACCTATTTTAACACTTCTTTCCAAATAGACTGCCTCGGGAAAAATAAAAGTTACCCCTGCAGCCATGAATTTTTTTCTTAACCTTTGTTGAAATATTTTCTCTGCCCGCGCCAAATCAAATTGGCTATTAATTCCCAAAATCTCTGTCTCATCGGTGACTTTCATTGCCGCTACCTTGAGCTCAGACTTACAAGCAATAGCAATAAGATCCGTAAGATAATATTCTCCCTGCACATTTTTGGGTCTTATCTCCTTTAAGGCCTGGTAAAGGAAATCTTTCTTAAAAACGTAAGTTCCGGTATTAATTTCTTTTATGGCCTTCTGTGCAGAAGAAGCGTCCTTTTCTTCAACAATACTCTCTACAAACCCCTCTTTGTTTCTTATGATCCGACCGTAGCCTGTGGGATCAGAGACCTCTGCTGTCAAAATTGTTACCGTAGCTTTTTCTTGATGATGATAAAAAATAAGACCTCTCAAAGTATCTGGACGGAGGAGGGGAACATCTCCACAAAGTACCAAAACATCTCCTCTAAAACCTTTCAAATAGGGTTCTGTTACCAAAACCGCATGTCCTGTGCCTAATTGTTCTCGTTGCCATACCTTTTTCACGGCATATGGCAGGAGAGCCTCCTCCACCAAATGGGCCTTATGGCCAATGACCGTAATCACCTCTGCGGGCTCTAAAGAGAAAGCCGTCTCTAAAACATGTCTCAAAAGTGGCTCCCCTGCCAAAAGGTGCAGCACTTTAGGAAGAGGAGATCTCATTCTCGTGCCCTTTCCTGCTGCTAAAATCAAAACTGCCAACATAAATCCTCCTTGCCCAAATAAAAAAGGGGCAACCGCAGTTGCCCCTTTTTTAAGGCTTCAGATTTAGCGAATTTTCAATTACCCTCCGTGGGCCTTACGCGCGTGTTCAGCTACTTTGAGTCTCACTAAGGCCCTAGCTAAAGCTGCTTGCGCACGAGCTACATCTATCTTCTCTGCCTTTGCAGCTGCCTCCTGTAAACGACGTTCTGCTCGCTCCTTGGCCTTTAAAGCCCTTTCAACGTCTATTTCTTCGGCTTTTTCAGCAGCTTCACAAAGAAAAGTAATCTTATTACCACTAACTTCACAAAAACCACCACTAACTGCTAGAAATTCCTGACGATCTCCCACCCGATAACGCAATTCACCAATTTTGATGGCTGCTACCATAGGAGCATGATTCGCCATTACTCCAAATTCGCCAGCCACTCCTGGTGCAGTAACAATATCAACTTCTTCACTCACGACCATCCGGCTTGGCGTAACTATCTCTAAGAGAATTCGGGCCATTATTAACCTCCCGCAGCCATTTGCTTGGCCTTCTCCACGGCTTCTTCGATGGTACCAACCATATAGAAGGCCTGCTCGGGTAGATCATCATATTTTCCTTCAAGGATTTCCTTAAAGCCCCGAATTGTATCTTCAAGCTTTACGTAACGTCCCGGAGTCCCAGTAAATTGTTCAGCAACATGGAAGGGCTGTGACAAGAAACGCTGGATCTTACGGGCCCGTGCCACAATAATCTTATCTTCTTCAGAAAGCTCATCCATACCCAAAATAGCAATAATATCTTGAAGATCTTTATAACGCTGGAGAACCTGTTGCACCTGACGAGCCACTTGATAGTGTTCCTCTCCAAGAACATTGGGATCCAAAATTCGGGACTGAGAATCTAGGGGGTCAACCGCCGGATAGATACCAAGCTCTGCAATCTGACGTGAAAGAACGACTGTTCCGTCTAGGTGTGCAAAGGTGGTAGCCGGAGCAGGGTCAGTCAAGTCGTCTGCAGGCACGTACACGCATTGTACAGATGTAATAGACCCCTTCGTCGTAGAGGTAATTCGTTCCTGAAGGGCCCCCAAGTCGGTGGCCAGTGTGGGCTGATAACCAACGGCAGAGGGAATACGACCTAAAAGAGCCGAAACCTCAGAACCAGCCTGTGTAAAACGGAAAATATTATCTACGAAGAAAAGCACATCCTGCCCTTCTTCATCCCGGAAGTACTCCGCTACTGTAACCCCTGTAAGGGCCACCCGCGCCCGTGCTCCTGGAGGCTCGTTCATCTGCCCATAAACCAATGCCGCTTTATCAATTACCCCGGATTCCTTCATCTCAAGGTAAAGGTCGTTGCCTTCACGAGTCCGCTCTCCGACACCACAGAACACCGAAATACCACCGTGCTGCATAGCAATGTTGTGGATCATCTCCATCATAACAACCGTCTTGCCGACACCTGCTCCCCCAAAGGTTCCCATCTTACCTCCACGCGGGAAGGGAACCAGGAGATCAAGCACCTTAACACCGGTCTCTAAAACCCGGATGGTAACATCTTGTTCGGTAAAGGCTGGAGCCGGACGGTGAATAGGATACATCTTATCTGACTTGATAGGCCCAGCTTCGTCTACCGGATCTCCTACCACGTTCATGATCCGCCCTAACACTGCCTTCCCCACAGGCACTACGATGGGCTGCCCTGTAGCCCATACCTCCTGGCCGCGCGCCAGACCATCAGTGGTATCCATTGCGATGGTACGCACTACATTGTCTCCCAAATGCTGGGCAACTTCCAAAACAAGGTTCCATTCCCGGTCATCAATGGCTGGGTTTGTAACACGGAGAGCATCCAAAATCTTGGGAACTTTTCCGGGAGGAAATTCTACGTCTACAACGGGACCCATTACTTGGACTATCTTTCCCATTACTTTTTCTTCGGCCATATCGCCTCTTCCTCCTTGGCTAAACTTTACTATCCTTTAAGGGCTTCAGCACCGCCCACTATATCCATCAATTCTTTGGTAATTGAAGCCTGACGTGTCTTATTAAAAAGAAGTGTTAGGCTCTGCACCATATCACCACAAGCCCGGTTTGCGTTATCCATCGCCGTCATCCGGGCAGCTTGCTCACTCACTGCCGTCTCTAACATCGCCGCAAAGACCCGGGTGTTAATATAAAGGGGAAGAATCTGTTGAAATAACTCTTCAGGCTCAGGTTCGTAAATGTAAGAACCAGATATTTTCTTTTCAGCCTCACCTTCTACAGCCTCTTCTTCTACGGAAATGGGTAACAACTTTTCCGTTTTGGGAATCTGGCGGACCACATTTATAAAATAACCGTAAATGATATAAGTTTCATCAACCTCCCCTTCTATAAAGGCCCTCATAGCCTCCCGAGCTACCGCGCGAGCATTAAACATCTCTACACGGCTCATTACATCTTCATAAGCCTGACGCATAAAATCATATTTCCGGTAATATTGCGCCCCTTTTTTGCCCACACAAATCAAAGAAATCTCCCGCCCTTGAGCCCTTTGCTCACGTATAAATTTTTCACACGTATTAATAAGATTGACATTAAACGCCCCACAAAGACCACGGTCTGCTGTAACAAGAATGATCTCAACTTTTTTAACCTCCCTCGTTTGCATAAGCTCAAACTGGGAGGGATTCACTGCCCCTGAAGCGGCCAGTTCATTAATCACTTCTTTGAACTTAGAAGCATAAGGACGAAATTGCTCCACCCGCTCTTGGGCGCCGCGGAGCTTTGCCGCGGCGACCATATTCATGGCTCGGGTAATCTGACCAATCTTTTTAACCGCTTCAATTTTTCTTTTAATATCTCTTAGGTTCGGCATCTTTCCCCACCCTATCCTTATGGTACCGGTACGGGTTCAACGTTGTGTCTGGTTTTAAACTCTTCGTTAAATTCTTTGAACGCCGCGTTCATTTTTTCTTCTAACTCAGGACTAATCTCTTTCTTCTCTCTGATCTCGGTATAAATCTCAGGATAGCGAGACTCTATAAATTCATAGAGTTCTTTTTCGTAATCCACCAAAACATCAAGAGGCATTTCGTCAAGATAACCACGAGTACCTGCAAAAAGAATACATACCTGTTTTTCTACTGGCAGTGGCTGATATTGCGGTTGCTTCAGGATCTCAGTAAGGCGTGCACCGCGGTGAAGAACCCGCTGTGTCGCCCGGTCAAGCTCAGAACCAAATTGAGCAAAAGCTGCCAACTCACGATACTGTGCTAGCTCCAAACGCAACCTTCCCGCAACCTGCTTCATAGCTTTGATCTGAGCCGCACCCCCAACTCGAGAAACCGAAAGACCAACATTAATAGCCGGACGGATACCAGCAAAGAAAAGACTCGGCTCTAAATAAACCTGCCCGTCAGTAATAGAAATAACGTTAGTGGGAATATATGCTGAAACGTCACCCTGAAGGGTCTCAATAATAGGCAAAGCTGTAAGAGAACCTCCACCATGCTGCTCATTAAGCTTAGCAGCACGTTCCAGCAAACGAGAGTGGTTGTAAAAGATGTCACCTGGATAAGCCTCACGCCCAGGAGGACGACGGAGAAGAAGAGACACCTCACGATAGGCGTTAGCCTGTTTAGAAAGGTCATCGTAAATAATGAGAGCATGCCGCCCCGTGTCACGGAAGTACTCACCCATCGCACACCCGGAATAAGGAGCAATATATTGCAGAGTTGCCGGATCAGAAGCACAGGCGGCTACTACCGTAGTATACTCCATGGCCCCGTGGCGTCTCAAAACCTCAACGATTTGAGCCACTGAAGCCTTTTTCTGCCCAGCAGCTACGTAAATACAATAAACATCGCTATCTTTTTGATTGATAATAGCGTCAATTCCAATGGCCGTTTTACCAGTTTGACGGTCTCCAATAATCAATTCCCGCTGCCCACGACCAATAGGGGTCATGGCGTCAATGGCCTTAAGCCCGGTGTACATGGGCTCATGTACCGGCCGCCGAGCAATAATACCCGGAGCCTTGAGCTCGATACGACGGAACTCCTTAGCTTGTATAGGGCCTTTACCATCCAGTGGACGACCAAGTGGGTCTACCACCCGCCCTAAAACAGCCTCTCCTACTGGAACTTCAGCAATGCGCCCTGTCCGCTTGGCAATATCGCCCTCTTTAATCTTGGTGGCATCACCCATAATGGGCACACCTACATTGTCAAACTCCAAATTGAGGGCGATCCCCATCTCCCCGCCAGGAAACTCAATCAATTCCATGGCCTGGCAGTTACGGAGACCATATACACGGGCGATACCGTCACCAATAGAAATGACGACGCCCATTTCGTTAAGATCAACCTTTTTCTCGTACTCCTCTATCCTCTTCTTAATAAGATCACTAATTTCTTCTACTCTTATCCCCTGCATCAGGACACCTCACCCCTTATAATAGATTCTTTAAATCTTTCTAACTGGGCCCGGATGGTACCATCCAGGACCAGATCACCAACCCTTACCATAACACCACCTAAAATTTGGGGGTCTTGTACTACTTGAAGAACTACTTCGCGGCCAATCTTTTTGGAAAGGGCCTCTGCCAAAGCTTTTTGCGTCTCTTCATCAAGCTCTGTAGCCACCCGCACCTCAGCCCGAGCAATACCAAGCTCTTCATCCAAAAGCTGCTGGTACATCTCGACAATATCGCGAATGAAATGAATACGCCTCTTTTCTACCAAAAGCCGCAAAAACTTCGCTACCGCCTCCTCTACCGCTAACGCCTTGTTTATCTCTTCAATAATCTCTAGCTTGAGATCTGGCGGATGAATAGGACTCTCTAAAACTTCCAAAATTTCGGGCTGAGAAGTCAGGAACTCTGCCACTTTGCGGAGCTCCTCTCCATACTCCTTGACCTTGCCTTCGTCCTTGGCCGCTGCAAAAAGACCCCTCGCGTACTTTAAGGCTACGATTGTCCTAAGCACTAGTGCACCACCCTTTCAATAAATTCTTTAACTAAACGTTTGTGGTCTTCAGGTGTAATCTTTTCCTTAATAATTTGCTCTGCAAGTTTTACGGAAAGCTCTGCCACTTCTTTACGTAGCTCTTCGCGGGCCTTTTCAAGCTCTTGCTGAACATAAAACTCCGCTTGCTGCTTGATACGTTCAGCCGTCTCTTTTGCTTCACGAATTATGCGCTCCTTTTCCTTCTGCCCTTGCTCAATAAAGGCCTCCATTATCTTCTTAGCCTCTTCTTCTAGAGTGGCCAATTTTTTCTCATACTCGCGATACTTGGCCTCTGCTTCCGCCCGCTTCTCGGAAAGATCTTTATATTCACCTTCTATTTTCTCCCGCCGCGAACGGAAAGTATTGACAAGGGGCTCTTTCCCAAACTTGACCAAAATAATTACCAGAGCCAAGAAATTTACTCCCCACCAGAGAAGATCTCGCAACTGCTGCTTGCTGACATGGGGCCTTACCTTATGGGCCTCGTGCGCCGCACCATGCCCCTCAACCGCATGCCCTCCATGCATAGCAGCTGCATGCTCAGCCTCGTGAGCCACCTCACCGGCTTCATGCACTACCGCCCTACCCTCCTCAGGGGCAGCATGCTCCTCCACAGCCCAAACAGGAACTGCTACCCATAACAGCATTATTACTAAAATGGCCCCCAAACGGCGTATCATAAAGACCTCCCTAAAAGCTTCTGCGCAATAGAAAGTGCAAAATTTTCAACCTGGGCCTGCAAAGCCTGCCTCACCTGTTGTAATTGTTGCGAAAGCTGGGAAAGCATC
>Ga0256833_1001090_pt1 | contig 20406 bp, 20 predicted proteins | sample 356284metaG_FD_190535 | JGI IMG/M metagenome (GOLD analysis project Ga0256833, IMG submission 190535) | Hydrothermal vent microbial communities from Mid Atlantic Ridge, Atlantic Ocean - 356-284 | ecosystem: Environmental > Aquatic > Marine > Hydrothermal vents | place: Atlantic Ocean: Mid... | reverse complement strand
GAACTGGTTAAATTGCTTGTTTTCAAACAATTCCCGGAATCAACATTAAGCGACTGGAAACAGGAAATGATTGAAGACCAGGTTTGGGAAAGAGCCTGGCTGGAACATTTCAAACCCATCAAATTTGCTGACAAGCTATGGGTCTGCCCAACCGGTCAGGAAATACATGAACAGGAAACTGTCTGCATGACACTTGATCCAGGCCTGGCTTTTGGTACGGGAACACATCCGACAACAGCATTATGTCTAGAATGGCTGGCATCCCATGATATTAAAGACAAAACCGTCATTGACTACGGTTGTGGCTCCGGGATTTTGGCAGTAGCTGCCTTGTTACTCGGCGCGCGGGAAGCACATTGTGTGGATATTGACCCTCAAGCGTTAGAAGCCACTCAAAGCAATGCCGAAAAAAATCAAGTGCAGCAAAATATCCATTGTTATCTCCCTGAACAGTTCCCGACTATGCAGGCAGATATCGTAATCGCCAATATTCTGGCTCAACCCCTTATTGAACTCTCCGAAAATATTGCTAAGCTTGTTAATAATAATGGTTCCCTGGTTTTATCCGGGATTTTAAATGAGCAAGCAGACTCTGTAATATCCGCATACCAAAAACTGGAGCTGCAATTTGCCGCACCCACAAGTCAGGAAGACTGGTGCAGGCTGGATGGCTACCATGTACACCCTATGTCCTGAATGTAAAAAACAACAAACAATAAGCACTGAACAACTGCGCGAAACCCGGGGCATGCTCAAATGCCCCGCCTGTCAGACAATGTTTGATGCGCTTGAATACATCAGTGACGAACCTGCTGATAACACGCCCATTTCTAAAACTGACTCCCGGGATTTTTTATCCCCGGTTGCAGAACAGCCAAAACAAAACACCAGCCGATACTGGATACTGAGCCTGATAGGGCTGAGTGTTCTGCTATTCGCCCAGATATATTATTTTGAAAGTTATCAACTTAGCCAAAATCCCGCCTTACGCCCCTGGTTAAGCAAGTTCTGCCAATTAGCCTCATGCACCCTTCCTCCCTATAAAAACCCAGCTGAAATCAGTATTGTGTCCAGCAGCATAAAACAGCAAAATGCCCGGCACACTGTTTTTAAAATCGCCCTGGTCAATCAGGCAGAATTCCCCCAGCCTTACCCGGCCATTCAACTCAGTTTATTCGACTACACAGGCCAGGCATTTGCCGAAAGGGTCTTTTCAGCGGATAATTACCAACCGGCCCAAAAATTTCTGGCAGCTGGCCAATCGGCTGAAATCCAGCTGGACATTATTCCGCCCAAAACCGGAATCGGCGGCTACTCTTTTAAAATTCCATAATCAATGACTCAATATCCTGAACTTTTTCTTAAAAAAAACGAAGACAAACGCCTTAAAAAGGGGCATCTCTGGATTTTCAGCAATGAAGTTGATACCCGGCGCAGCCCTTTGGATCAATTCAAAGCCGGTGAACTGGTTACCGTCAAAACCAGTCAGGAAAAAACGCTGGGAACCGCTTATATCAACCCAAACAGTTTAATTTGTGCCCGACTGTTATCAAGAAAATCCAATCTAAAAACAGGGACAACTTTTTTTAAAAAACGCCTGGAAAATGCCCTGAATTTAAGGCAAATGCACTTCGATAAACCGTTCTACCGAATGGTGTTTGCTGAAAGCGACGGTCTGCCTGGCCTGATTATCGACCGTTTCGGTGAGGTACTGTCTGTACAGATAAGCACGGCCGGCATGGAAACCCATAAAGATATATTAGTCTCAACGCTAATCGATTTATTTGCACCCAAGGCCATCGTCTTAAAAAATGACAGTCACCAGCGCCAGCTTGAAAACCTCTCCGGTGAATCCGAAATCATATATGGTCAACTCCCGTCGCCATTGATTATTGAAGAAAATAATGCCCGTTTTAAGATAGATGTGTTGGAAGGTCAGAAAACCGGCTGGTTTTTTGACCACCGGCAGAACCGGGCCAAACTTTCAGCACTGTGCAAAAATAAAACAGTACTGGACTTATTCAGCTATTCAGGTGCTTGGGGAATCCCTGCTGCCATGGCCGGCGCCACGGAGGTTACCTGCGTTGACAGCTCGGAAGCGGCACTTGAAAATGCCCGACACAGCGCAAATCTAAACCAGGTTGAACAGCGAATGCGCTTTGAACAAAGCGATGTTTTTCAATTTTTAAAACAGTCGCGGGACGATAAGGAAAAATACGATATTATTGTGCTGGACCCGCCCGCCTTAATCAAACGCAAAAAGGACTTTAAAGCGGGTTATGAAGCATATCGCCGCTTGAATCATCTGGCGCTGCAGGTTCTGTCGAACAATGGCATTCTGGTTTCCGCTTCCTGTTCCTATCATTTAAGCCCTGCCAATCTGCATGAAATCCTCAGATCATCTGCACGTCATATTGATCGTCACCTGGTATTTTTTGATATCTCAGGACAAGGCCCCGATCACCCCATCCATCCTGCCATGCCTGAAACCCACTACCTGAAAGCATTTTTCTGTTCGGTAAGCACCAGCTTGTAAAGAAATCCGACAGCCAGAATACGCATATTTTGTATTGCGTATTCTGGATAGAAGCTTGATATACAGACTGATATCCTGTCAACCGTCACAAGCTTTTAAGAAAACCTTAAGGTAATACCATGAAACTTTTTAAATTATCCGTCTTAACACTGTTATTCCTGTTTATTAACTCTGTCAGTGCATCAACCATTATTGATAGTTTTAACGACCAAACCATGCAAATTGTCTCTGCCAATGGTTCTGATACAGTAGCCACAAGTAGTGCAATAGGCGGCTACCGAACAATCAACATCACCAAATCAGGGCCATTAAGTGCTTCCGCTGTTGTTGCTGGCGGCATCTTTGCTCACAGTGCAGATGCATTAACCTCAGCCGTTAGCAGTATCACCTGGGATGCGAATGGCGCCGGCCTTAATGCTGACTTGTTGGCAAGCGATACACTGGGGTTTACGGGTTCCAGTTGTTATGAATGTTTTGTTCTGGACGTTATCTCAATCGACCAGGGCAATGTTGACTTGACCATACAGTTATATGATGGCTCCAATACCGTTTCCTACACCAGTTCAGGTGTTGGCACCGGCCTTCATGAAGTCATGTTCAGCCAGTTTGCAAACCTAGATTTAACGACAATCATGGCTATTTCATTAGAAATAGATGGGGGAGTTGCCAGTGATCTAGTTCTGGATTTTCAAGGATATACAGGCACTAAACAGGTATCTTCAGTTCCTTTACCAGCAACAGTGTGGTTGTTTGCCACGGGTTTAATCAGTTTTTTAGGCACACATAGAAAGAAACTCTCTTAAGGAATCCCCTGGTTTATTCACGATTTTTGTGGCACAAGGATGTACCACAAAAATCAATGCCTGCAAGCCATTGATTTTTGAGTCAAGCGGTAATCGTATTTCTGCTTTGCGGGCGCTGAACAAATCAGGGATAATTTGTTCGGCATTTCCCAAAAAACCTATTATTTACCCCACAAAAAAGCCCCACCAGGAAATAATTCGGTGGGGCCCACCACTCTGAGGTTCCTGCCTTGGAATATTTCATACCTGCCTTATCTCGCATAGATTCCCTTGAAGAGCCTCATTACCATTGAACTAAGACAAAATGCAGGTTGGATTGAGGAACGAAGCCCAACATTTTATAATATTTGTCAGGTTACGCTACCGCTAACCCGACAAACAAACTGATATTTTTTTACTTCTCCCCTTTCGACCGCTTCAGCGTTTCAGAAGGATTCTCACCAAACTTTTTCCTGTATTGTGCTGCAAAGCGGCTGGGGTGCAAATAGCCTAATTCCATCGCGACATCTAATACCGACAGACCTTCATCAGGATTGCTTAACATCTTTCTGGCTTTAATCAGTCGCTGCTGGCTGACAGCATCCATAGGTGTGCAGTTTCGATATTCCTTAAAGGCTTTTTGGATGGTTCGCACACTAACCCCTGCAACTGAAGATAAGTCCTCTACAGAAATGGAATTTTCCAGATTTTTTTCTATCCACTGTTCCAGCTCAAGAAACCATTCGTGTTTAATGGCGCTGTCTTCAGGACGGGCTTGCTTACGCCGATCAATACTGTCGATGACAAGTTTTAATAAAGCGTTTTCCAACTCCAGCCATTCTTCATTTTTTAAATGATTTTGCTTTGAATATTCCTGAATAATCCAAATCACCAGGGAATGCAGTAAGGCGTGACAATCTGAATGACTACTGAAGATATTATCCTCAGCAAAAGGTTTAAAATGCCTGCCATAACGGGTTTTCATGACCGAATTAAAAGCATCAGCTTTAAATGCAATGGCCACCGCCCGAATATTCCCTTCATATTCATTATCATCAATCAGCAAAGCAACATGCCCTTCAAAAACCACTGATTCCGACCCATCAATAGAGACAGTAAACACAAAGTTGCTCTCGCTTTCATGACACTGAATAATATCAACCGGTTTAGTTGATTCAATAAAGTGCAATACTGTCTGGTTCAGTGAAATACCATGTATCTGGGTATGATCCATAAAACTCTCATCTAAACAAAACAATAGGCCGAATGCCAAGAGGCTGTCGGATTTAGGAAAATTCTACTGCGATAGTGGGAAACCGGTCCATTTTTCCAATCTTTTTCGTTGCGTAGCACCACTATGCGCCTCAAAAGATCGAAAAACTATCCTAAATTTTCCACTCGTCTCATTACGAACCCTTAAATCCGACAACCTCCTAGTAAATAAACTCAGGTATTCGAGTATTCTTAACTGACAACACTAAAAAAAACCACGACCCGATCACATAAACCAACAAAATATTTAGCAAGACCCTACGGTCTTCATATAGTAGAATTATCGGCTGATCTTTCAGTTCTTGAAAAATACAATAAAGAGGAGAAAAAATGAAAGCCTGTGAGTCCTGTTCAAACCGAGTCCATATCGGTCGTAATTATAAAAAAATGCCGGTGATTGCCCGGGCAATCGGTCTTATTTTTATTTATCTGCCAATTTTGACCCTGCCCTTCGTGTTTCTCAGTGCTTATCTGACTTATTTCAGCCTCAAGTTATGTGGTGCGGAAGATGTTAAAACATTCACTGATTTTCTCCCTGACCGGGCCAGCCATCGTTATAACCTGAAAACACAAATCACTATGGATGGCTCCTTCAAACTGAGTCTGGCCCAGTCCAAATTGTACTGGATTATTAACTGTACCTGGTATTGTCCGGTCAGTGTTGCCTTGTTTGAATGGCACGCCTATATGGTTAAAATTGTTGAAAACTGGTGGTGTCCATTTACCCATTCAACAAAGAATGACTATGTGGAAGGCGCGATCGACCAGTCTTTCTGGCATATTTATCCTGAAGATAAAGCTAAATTGCACGAAGACGATAAAAACAATCCCATTTTTACCGAAACGCCCGAAAAATAAACCCTGCTCAAGGCGAAAGATGATGTACCTTTCGCCTTTTTAAGATAGAATAACGCCCCTTTTTTATACTTTCCTGGCTTTATGCAAATCGGCCCTTACACCCTGGCAAACAATCTGATTCTGGCACCTATGGCAGGAATTACTGACGGTCCTTTCAGAGAGCTATGCAGCCGGTATGGCGCCGGATTAACGGTTTCAGAAATGGTTGCCTCCAATCCGCATCTTCAGAAACACCCGAGAACCCTGTTAAAGTCCAGCCATCAGCACGGCAGCGGCCTAAAAGCAGTACAAATTCTGGGTACTGAACCTGAGCAAATGGCAAAAGCTGCTCAAATCAATGTAAATCGCGGTGCGGATATTATTGATATCAACATGGGCTGCCCCGCCAAGAAAGTCTGTTCCGTTGCGGCAGGCTCCGCCTTATTGAAAAATGAACAAAAAGTCGCACAGATTCTATCGTCTGTGGTTTCTGCGGTTAATGTCCCGGTCACATTAAAAATTCGTACCGGCTGGGATAAAAACAGCATTAATGCCCTGAATATCGCCAAACTTGCTGAGAATAACGGTATAGCCGCACTGACCATTCATGGCCGGACCCGTCAGTGCAAATTTACCGGTAAGGCCGAATATGACACCATCAAGCAGGTCAAAGAAGCCGTTAGTATTCCGGTTATTGCCAATGGTGATATTGATTCAGTCAGTAAAGCCCAACAGGTTTTGCAATATACCCGGGCAGATGCCATCATGATTGGCCGTGCAGCCCAAGGGCGCCCATGGATTTTCAAACAAATATTAAAAAACACCACCCCGGATTTGCTCGAAATACAATCCACCATCAATCATCATCTTGAAAACCTCTACAGTTTTTATGGTAATATCAGTGGGGTAAGAATTGCGCGAAAGCACATCGCCTGGTATTTTGAAAACCTCGGCCCACTGCCTGTTTCATGGAAAAAGAACATCAACCAGGCCCAACATCCTGAGCAACAACTAACTCTGGTTAACCGTTCATTCAATTACTTTATCCAGCAGAATCAAATATAATGGAAAATCCGTTATCTGAACTTGAACAACATCGTTACATTTTGACTAATAATACAGAACCGGAACTTCCGCTGTCTGCCCATGTAAGACACGCACTGGAACACTACTTTGCGCAACTGGATGATGTTGAATCATCCGGTCTTTATGCCCTTGTGTTGGCCGAAATGGAAAAGCCCTTACTGGAAACCACGTTAAAACACGCCAATTATAACCAGACCCGAACAGCCAAAATTCTCGGCTTAAGTCGCAGCACCCTGCGAAAAAAGCTAGAACTTTATGGCATCAGTTAATTCCTTATCGTTTATCTTGAGGTTCGTATGAACAAAAAAGTCACCCGCGCTTTGGTCAGTGTTTCTGACAAATCCGGTATTGTTGAATTTTGCCAGGAGCTTGACCGACTGGGTATTGAAATTTTATCCACCGGCGGTACCGCTAAATTACTGGCAGAAAAAAACATACCGGTTACCGAGGTTTCGGACTATACAGGCTTTCCGGAAATGATGGCGGGTCGGGTCAAGACTCTGCACCCTAAAGTACACGGTGGAATATTAGGACGCCGGGGTATTGATGATGAAGTCATGGCAGAAAATGACATCAAAGCCATCGATATGGTTGTTGTCAATTTATATCCTTTTGAACAAACAGTAGCTAACCCGGATTGTAATCTGGAAACCGCGATTGAGAATATTGATATTGGAGGCCCGACCATGATCCGGGCAGCAGCAAAAAATCATCAGGATGTTGCTGTTATTGTAGATCCTCAGGACTATTCGTCGGTACTGGCCGAACTCGAGCAAAACAATAATACTTTAAGCCTGCAAAGCCGCTTTAATTTTGCCTTGAAAAGTTTTGAACAAACAGCCCGCTATGATACCGCCATTGCAAACTACCTTGGTAAAATCAGACAGGCAGAATTTCCAGACACATTAAACCTGCAATTCCATAAATTACAAAACATGCGCTATGGGGAAAACCCTCATCAGAAAGCCGCGTTCTACACTGAAAAAACACCGCCGGCCGGAACCATTTCATCAGCCCATCAATTGCAAGGCAAGGAACTGTCCTATAACAATATTGCCGATGCGGATGCCGCACTGGAATGTGTCAAGGAATTTTCCGGGCAAGCTGCCTGCGTCATCGTTAAACATGCCAATCCCTGCGGTGTTGCAATGGCAGACGATATTTTAAGCGCCTATGACCTGGCTTATAAAACAGACCCTACCTCTGCTTTTGGTGGCATTATCGCTTTTAACCGGGAACTGGATGCAAATACCGCCGCCGAAATCATCAATCGCCAGTTTGTTGAAGTCATTATCGCACCCGCCATTCAGGATGAAGCCCGAAAAATATTGGCTGAAAAGAAAAATGTTCGCGTGCTGGAATGTGGCGAATGGCCTGAACAGCCTGATCCAGCCCTTGATTTTAAACGGGTTTCAGGTGGCTTATTGGTTCAGGATAAAGACTATGGCCGAATCACCGCCAGCGATATCAAAATCGTCACTCAGAGGAAACCGTCTGAACAGGAACTGGATGACTTGTTATTTGCCTGGAAAGTTGCAAAATTTGTTAAATCCAATGCCATTGTTTATTGCAAAAATAAACAGACCATTGGCGTCGGTGCCGGCCAGATGAGCCGGGTCTACTCAGCGCGTATTGCCAGTATTAAAGCCGCTGATGAGGGATTGGAAGTTAAAGGCTCAGTAATGGCGTCAGATGCATTTTTCCCTTTCAGAGACGGTATTGATGCCGCGGCCGAAGCCGGCATAACCGCAGTTATTCAGCCCGGTGGCTCAATGCGGGATAATGAGGTCATCGCAGCCGCTGATGAACATAATATTGCCATGGTATTTACCGGCATGCGTCATTTCCGTCATTAAAACAAGTAAAACCTATGAAAATATTAATTGTTGGCAGTGGTGGACGTGAACACGCACTGGCTTGGAAAGCAAAACAGTCTGATGATGTTGATATTGTCTATGTTGCGCCGGGCAATGCCGGAACGGCATTGGAATCAGGCATGGAAAATATCGACATTAGCTCTGATGATATTCCCGCCCTGCTTGAATTTGCCCAAAACAATCATATTGACCTGACTATTATCGGTCCTGAAGCTCCATTGGTCGCCGGTATTGTAGACACATTCAACGCTGCCGGACTCAACTGTTTTGGCCCCAGCAGCGCGGCTGCCCAATTGGAAGGTTCTAAAACATTCTGTAAGGATTTCATGGCCCGACACCAGATACCCACGGCAGAATATCAAACCTTTACAGAAACCGAAAAAGCCATTGCCTATATCAGACAAAAAGGGGCACCTATCGTCGTCAAGGCGGATGGGCTGGCGGCAGGAAAAGGCGTTATTGTTGCAGAAACTCAGCAAAAGGCCATTGATGCCGTTAACGACATGCTGTCTGGCAATCGCTTTGGAGAAGCCGGCCACCGTGTCGTCATTGAAGAATTTCTGGAAGGCGAAGAAGCCAGTTTTATTGTCATTGCCGATGGCAAACAGGCTTTACCCATGGCGACCTCCCAGGATCACAAGGCCCGCGACAATGGCGATACCGGCCCGAATACCGGTGGCATGGGGGCCTATTCCCCGGCACCCGTTGTCACTGATGAGATTTATCAACGGGTCATGGAGGAAGTCATTAACCCTACCTTAAAAGGTATGGCTGAAGACGGCCATGAATATACAGGCTTTCTCTATGCAGGCTTAATGATTAGTCCGGATGGCTCTATCAAGGTTCTGGAATACAACTGCCGTTTTGGCGATCCAGAAACCCAGCCTATCATGATGCGGATGAAAAGTGACCTGGTCGAGTTATGCCAGGCCGCACTTAATCAACAGCTGGACCAAACCAGCACCGAATGGGACAACCGCGCAGCGCTAGGCGTCGTACTGGCTGCCGGTGGTTATCCAGACAATTACCAGAAAGGCGAAATTATTTCCGGCCTGCCTGAGCATGAATCAGAAGACTGCAAAGTGTTTCATGCAGGAACAGCTGAGAAAGACGGTCATATTGTAACTGCCGGAGGGCGTGTATTATGCGTCTGCGCCCTGGGCAAAGATATCAAGGAAGCCCAGCAAAAAGCCTACCAGCTGGCCGACAAAATCACTTGGAATAATGTCTACTACCGGACTGATATCGGCTTTAAGGCTATAAAAAAATAATCATTTACTATTCAGCGTATATAAGTCGTTTTCCTGAAGATGCGGTAAATACATCCTTACAGACTTGATTGTGGCATCCATGTCACAATCACTTTTTAAAAAGCAACTGCTATATAATGATTTGGCAGCCATTTAATACTGGCTGCTTTTTTATCCTTTCCCCTCAAAGTCCGTAAACTCCCTTAAACTGTTTCGACCAGTTTCACAACTAACAGCTCCATCACTCCGTTAAAAATTATTCTTATCAATAACAATAATCTCCCCATATTTAGAAAATAGTGATTTGCCACCCAAAGCATATAAAATACGTTATATAACATAGTTTTATTAACACTCTACCATATCTATCTGTTATTTATAGAATTTATTTAAGGCATGATAATTGCTCATCCCTTGTATTTATTATTTTTTAAGGGAGTCAAATGTTAAAGCACATATTGTTTCTTTGTCTTGTGACAATATCATTCAACTCAACAAGCAGCTATGCGATGGGTGGATGGCATCATTGGGGTGATATTGACAAAACCCCTGACCCATTTCATTTTACCGACCAGACAGGCGTCACACCTTCCACGCTCATCACATCCAATACAATTACCGTTTCTGGCATTAACAGAGCCACACCAGTATCCATCTCCGGTGGTGAATATTCTATTAATGGTAACCCATACACTAATTCTAATGACTATGTCTATAACGGCGATGAAATCACCGTAAGGCTGTTATCATCAGCCCAAAACAATACCACGTCTAGTGCCGTACTTAACATCAATGGTATTTCAGACAGTTTTGATGTCACAACCTCAACGGGCCAATCATCAAGTAGTTTTCAATTACCGCCACAAGATGCAGGTAATAGCATCTTTGTCAGTGAGCATTTTTCCGGCTCTGGTAACTGCAGTCTTTGTCATAATCAACTCTATGATAATCAACAGCAAAATGTGTCCATAGAAACAGACTGGTCAGCCACTATGATGGCCAATGCGGCGAAAGACCCTTTCTGGAAAGCCAAAGTCCGTACCGAACTCAATCGGAACCCGCATTTAGCTGATGTTATCAACGACAAATGCAGCCGTTGTCATGCACCCATGGCCAACTTTGAAGCCAAAAAACACAATGAATCCATTACTATCCTGGCCAATGACAATGGTTTTCTTAACGCCAATCACGCCCGGCATGATGAAGCAATGGATGGCGTCAGCTGTACACTCTGTCACCAAATTCAGGATTCACCTGATTTAGGCACACTGGATAGTTTTACAGGAAAATACAAGATTGGTAATAACAGGAAAATTTACGGGCCTTATGACAATGTATTTACACGCCCAATGTATATGAGAACAGGCTATACGCCCGTTTTCAGTCAACATATAAAAGAGTCTGAAATCTGCGCTACCTGCCATAACCTAAAAACCCCTTATGTTGATGAGTTCGGCAATATCCTAAGCGACACACCGGAATCTGAATTTCCGGAACAAATGCCCTATTCAGAATGGTTACACAGCAGTTATCCGGGCACAAACAGTTGTCAATCCTGTCATATGGCCAGAACTGACGGAGTCTCTATTTCCAGTCGTCCTTGGTGGGTTCAGGAACGTAATGACTTTGCGATTCATGAATTTGTTGGCGCCAACAAATTTATGCTGAATATGCTTAACGACAACAAGCAGCAGCTGGGTGTTACATCCAATAATTTTAATGACATTCTGGCTGCCACAGACAATATCCTGCAAAGTTCGGCTTCGATAGAACTGGTTAACCAGTCTTTTAATCAGGGACAAATAGATTTTACCTTAAAAATCAACAGTCACACTGGTCACAAATTACCCAGTGCCTACCCGTCCCGAAGAGTCATCGTTCATGTAACCATTACTGACAGCCAAAACAACATTGTATTTGAATCAGGTAAAGTTCATGCCGACGGCAGCATAGAAGGCGTAGATGCCGATACAGATGCTCTTGCTTATGAACCACATTACGATTTGATCACCTCACAGGATCAGGTACAGGTTTATGAAGCCATCATGGGTGATAATAATTCAGAAGTGACCTATACCTTACTAAGAGGTATGCAGTATCTGAAAGATAACCGTCTGCTTCCTATAGGGTTTGATAAAACCACCGCACCTGATGATGTTGCTGTCACTGGTAATGCTTATAGCGACAATAACTTTACTGGGGGCAGTGATCAGATTCGTTATCAGGTAGCTGGTCTGGCTAATGATACTTATCATGTTCAGGTAGAACTGGTTTATCAAACTATCGCATTTGGATTTGTTCGTGATTTATTCAACGATACCTCAGCCGAAGTCAATGACTTTAAAAAGATGTATGAGGAATCCACCCATAAATCATCAGTCCTGACGACTTTACAATTTAACCTACAGTAAGCAATAACATTCCGGGTTACCGAAACGTCTCGAGTAACCTGGAATATCTTTATCTGAGAGTTATTTTACTGTACATGCAAAAACAGCCAGTGGCTTCAGAACCTCTGGCTGCTTCGGCAATTGCACCTTAACAAATACTTTATCTTCTTCCTTGAAGCGCGCTTCAAGACTCACCTGAATACCTTTTTCCAGCAACTGATTTTTAAGCTTCTCTGCCCGCTGTTTTTTAACAAACAAACCTAAAGAAATAGCGCCTTTCATGGGCCCCTGCCTGAATAACCACAAATCCGTAATACCTTTCTCCCTTAGCATTTTTTCGTTATTTTTTGCGATGGCAAAATCATCCGGTGCAGGCAGGTAAACAAGATACGATGACGGAGTCTTCACACTCTTATTAACAAATTCGCCATCTATCTTATGCTCTTTTAACCACAGCTCGGCCTGCTTCTGATTCTGGAAAGGCCCGATTTCAAAACAGCTGAGTTTTATCGGAGGCAGAGCGGGCGATTGAACCGGCGTCTGCTGTTTTTTGGATTGCAGATTTTCTTCTGTAACCACCTTATCTTGCTCAACTAAAGTCTGGTTTTGTTCAGGCAGTTTCTTTTCCGGTTCTGTTGCTGCCGTATTTTCGACTGTTTCTTCAATAAAATCAGGTTTTTCAGTATCTGTTTCAGCCAGGATTTGTTGACGTTGAGCCGGCGATAACTCTGTTAGCAGTACAATCCCGCCCGCCGAAGAGTGCTGCGCTTGTGTTACCGGCTCTGCCCGATGATTGTGCTGTTTCTCCCACAAAAAAAACAATATATTGGCTAGAATCAGAACATAGACTGCAATTTTCATTTTATGGCACCGCAGTAAACAGCCAGGCCTTTCAGAACCAGATGCGGCTCAATAATGGCATCATAATGAATAGCTTCATTAATCACTCCGGCATCTCCCCCTGTCAAGACAAGCTGGCCGCTAAATTTCTGCTGCCTGAGCATATATTCAATCAACCCAGATACTGAGAATAAAGTTCCACTATAAATAGCCGCCTCGGTAAAATCAGCCGGACCTGTCACAAATTCATGGGTTATCAAAGGCAATTCCGCCGTATCATGTAACAGAGATTTTTTCATCAACGCAAGTCCCGGGCTGATTACCCCGCCTGAGTGCTGCCCTCCGGCTGTCATAAAATCAATGGTTACCGCCGTTCCGCAATCGACTACACACACATCTTCAGTAAACTGTTGATGAGCTGCCAAAAGCGCCATCCAGCGATCGACACCCAGTTTTTCCGGCTGCCGGTATGCATTGCTGACACCGGCACAATAACCGGAGGACTTGGCAAAAATCAAATCGACATCACCCCAGAGATCTTTTATCAGCTGTTGTAGTTCTTCTATCAGCTTAGCTGAGCCGACCGAAGAGATGGCAATCTTTTTCGGCGTGTTGATTTTTTTCCAGACTTGTACAAAAGAAGCCATAAAACCCTTTGCCCGGTAATCCAGCGCGGCTTTAAACTGAAACAACTGATTATGCTCAACCACCGCCCATTTCAGCCGTGTATTGCCAATATCCAGCAAAATAATCATGTCTTTCTGAAACTGACCTCACCCGAGGCAAAAGGGCGAACATTTCCGCCATCATCCTTCAGTAAAATCATTCCCTGTTCATCAATGCCTTCAACAATACCCGTGAAAACCTGATCTCCCATAAACAAGTCTGCCGGCAATCCTTTCATACAATCATATTGACGCCATTCGTTGATATAGGGCGAAAGTCCCGTTTTTTCAAAATCATTAACGATACGCATTATCTGATTAATCAGTTCAGCTGCCAACTGATTTCTGAGCTCATGGAATGACTGTGGCAGAATACTATCCAGGTCTACCCAGGGCTGTTCAATTGATTGTGCCGCTTTGACAGGCAGGTAGCCATTCAATCCCAGGCCAATGACCGCATGACAAGGCCCTTCCGCTTCACCACCAACCTCAATCAGAATCCCGCCCAGTTTTTTACCCTGCCAATAAATATCATTGGGCCATTTTAACCCGACATTTTCGACCCCTATCCTGTTTAAAGCACGAATCACCGCGACCCCAACCGCCAGACTTAAACCGGAAATATGCGCGGGGCCATTGTAAAAATACTTCAGTGCAGACAGATAAATATTACTGCCAAAAGGTGATACCCAGGTCCTGCCCCTGCGTCCTTTACCCGCTTGCTGATATTCGGCGAGACAAACTATGGTTTGCTGATTAACCAATAATGCTCTTTCCTGAAGGTGAGCATTGGTCGAGTGAATGCAGTCATGAATTTCCAGCGAATCAATCACGGATGAGGCAGGCTCAAGCAATTGCTGTTCAATGGCTTGTTTTGATAATAATTGCAGCGGTTTGACCAGTTTATAGCCTTTACCATGAATGGCAATCAGCTCAAGGCCCAGTTCTGACAGTCCATGCAACTGTTTAGCGACAGCCGAGCGACTCATTTCCAGGTGGCGAGCCAGTTCCGTCCCGGAATGAAAATCTCCATCGGACAGCATGACAAGAATTTTTTTTAACTTATCGGATAAAGGCACTTCAAATCACGTTACCGAAAACAACGGATTATATACCCTATCCGTCTATTCGTCCGGCCTTTTCCTTTATTGCTATTGGACTAAACAGAGCTGTCTACCAACTTGCCTTCTCTAATCTGTTCCATCTGCTTTTTAACTACATGCTTAATTAACAATTCGCGGTCATCATCTTTCAGATTGACATATTCAACGCCCACAAAAAAAGGATAATCCTTATTATCCCTTTTTTTACAATAAACCACTCGGGCATAGGCAACAATAACAGCCATACAGGAAGTCAACATCAATTTAATCTCTAAATAACTGCCCGGTTTAATTTCCTCTTCCGCCTCAAAAGCAATTCCGGTCGCGCTCAGATTAACATTACGACTGTTATGTTCAGCAAAATCATTGCCTTGTAACATCACCGCCTGGGCAACTAAATCAATTTTGTTGTCCATGATTTTCAAATATTCAAAAACCTCGGGATTCGAACGTTCAATTCTAAACGCAATAATCCTCGCTTCCTGAGATAACACTTCCAACGCCGAGGCCAGTGAACAGGCGCTTAAAACATTGTCACTGACATGACTTAATGATGAAATTGCCTGCTCGTCTATAATTTTGTAAAACAGATTGACGGTGTCTTCAATACGAAAAAAACGCCGCCGGTCCTTTTGTTCAGAGCTCATGATTTATCTGCCTTTGCTGTTTTCTTATCGGGTTTTGATTCATCCTTCATAACACTCACTTCCTTTTTATCCAATTCCTTGGTAGGGTCTTCCTGTTCAATAATAATTTCCACCCGCCGGTTTTTTGCCCGATTTTCCGGTGAATCATTGGGCACCAATGGCTTGGTATCTGCCAGACCCTGAATGACCAGGCGTTTCGGGTCGGTTTCTTTTTTCGTCAGCATATATTGAGCAACTGTCACCGCACGAGAAGCTGATAACTCCCAGTTTGAGCGATACCAGTCTGTGGAAATAGGAATATCATCGGTATGCCCTGCAACCACCACCCGGCCCTGAGTATGGTTCACCGATTCGGTAATTTTATCCATAACAGGATCGAAGCCCGCTTTTAGCACGGCACTGCCCGACGGAAATGAACCTTTTTCATTGATTCTGATAATAATCCTCAATCCATCCGTCTCCACGGTAACCAATCCCTTGGTAATTTCATCTTTTAAAGACTCCCTGATTTCATCGGCCTGCTGCTGAATCTCCTCGAGCTTTTGCTGCATGACCTGTTGCTTCATTTTTTCAATATCATCCGTACTGACATCCAACGTGGTATTTTGTTGATTCGTTGACTGTTTGACTTCCTCAATCAGACTGGGAGAGGTTGTTGCCGGTGAAAAATGCTGGGCAATAATACTGGTTCCCATCGGTGTCTGGTCAGCAGGAATATCCCGCTGCACCCCGAAGGCATTCATCAATGATTCTGACATTTTTTTGAACTTGTTGGCATCCATTGTGGCAAATGACAACAGCAAAACGAAAAAACACATCAATAACGACATTAAATCCGCAAAGGTTGCCAGCCATAAAGGCGCCCCGGCTGGGGGGCATTTAGGACAATCGTCGGCCATGTTTAATCCCCATCGTCAGTCGAACGTTTTTTCTCGGAAATATAGGCATTTAACAGCGCTTCCAACACCTTGGGATTCATGCCTTCCTGAATACCGGTAATGGTATCCAGCACCAGCTCTTTATTGGTTTTTTCATAAAGCAGGACATAAGCCAGCTTATCCACCATCGGCAAAGCAAAACAGTTGGCTACCATCGCGCCATATAATGTTGTCAACAAGGCCACCGCCATCGCCGGACCAATACTGGCCGGATCTGACATATTCGCCAGCATCTGCACCAACCCGACCAGGGTTCCAATCATCCCCATCGCTGGCGCCAAATCCCCGACGCCTTTCCACATATCCTGACCAGTTTCATTTCTTTGCACCATCTGGTCAATTTCTTTTTGTAGCATGGTTTTAACAAAAGCCGGATCATGACCATCCACACACAGACTGATACCTTTTTTCATAAAAGGGTCGGATATTTCCTCTCCTTCAAGCGCCAGTAAACCATTTTTACGCGCCACATCCGCAAGCCTGACGGATTCTTCAATCAACTCATTAGGGTCTTGTTTTTTATTAAAAAACGTCTTGCCCAAAATACCAAATGAGCGGAGAAAATCAGATAATGGAACACGCATTAAGGTCACGCCAAAAGTGCCGCCAATAACAATCAGTAATGACGGCACATTAACAAACAACATCACATCACCACCTGTGGCGATGGCCGCAACAATAATACCAATGCCCAGTAAAAAACCGACTAAGGATGCAATATCCACAGCTTACCTCTTTGCCTAAAAATCAATATTCAATACAAAACGACATTTTTACAAATAGTCGCTGCTGAAATAATTTTAGTTGAACATTATTTTTTTGTAGGGATTTTGAGAAAAATTTCTGAGATTGGAGGTTCAGACGTGAACCTAAGAGGCGGGTTGATACAGAAGAAAAAATCACAAACCGCCCATTCTAAATGAGCGGCTTGATTGGGTAATTTATTCGGCATCCTGCTCTTGTTTGCGTTTTTCCAGCGCAATACCGACCAGAATAGCACCATTCATGGCCAATTCAATTGCCACCAGCAAACCGATCACCCATAAAGCGGTCCACGGCATACCAATCACAATGACAATGGAAAAGATAATGCTGGTAATACCGGAAAACATCATCAATCCCCATTTTTGCTCCTCCTCTTTTAATCTTAATGCTTCCTTGATGCGATAAATACCTACTGCCAGAAACATGCCTGCCAACATAATCGTCAGACCAACAGAGGCTACGACTGGATTAAAGACTGAAATCAATCCACCAATGGTATATAAAGCCCCGGTTACCAGATACAGTGAGCGGCTTTTCCAGGTTTTCAATGATTCCGCCACAAAAGCATGAACTAATTGTGTCAAGCCGGCCAATAGCATAAAAAAACCGAAAAAAAGTACCGTGGTAATAGTGAAAGTAAAACTCATTCCAAGCCCAATAGCGCCCAGAATAATCATCAACATTCCCAAAGCAAATAATACACTCCAGGATTCAGGTAAATGTTGCAAATCCGATTTTAATGGTTGTTCTGTATTCATTGTTATTCTCCTCATTCAATTATAAGGATTCGGAGAAAAACCTTCCCCGAATCCAGTTTGTTATGACATTATGATTTAAAAGAAGCCAGTTTCTGTTTGATTTTGTCAAACCAGCCTTTACCGCTCTTACCGCCAGATGATTTATCTTTAATTTCATCAATCTGGTCATACATGGTTTTAAAATCCGATTTTTTACCATAGCCCAGTAATTCAGCCATTCTTAACTGATGATGAGCTGCATCCAGAATACCTTTCAGGGTTTTGTTTTCATCTTCAGAACGTTTTTCTTTTTCAGATAAAATTTCAGCTTCCGCCAGTAATAATTCAACTCGCAATAATGGCAATGGAATAATCTCTTCCGTCACCACCAGAGTATTTAATAATTCAACCAAGGCAAACTTGGCCTCATCTATTTTTCCCTGATCAATCAATGGAACTATCGCCTGAATTGCAGCTGGATAAGAAACCATTGGCAGACTTGTTGTACGAATAATAATTTCGCTGGCAAGTCCGGCAATCAAATGCCTTGCTTTTTGCACTTCACCATCATCCAAAGCATCGTCTGCTTCCTTAATGGCTTTTTTAATGGTATCCAGGTCAGCATACAAATCATAGGACACTTCACTAATGTCAATCGGCGCCAACGCCAAATCAGGTTCTCTGGCTAAAATGATTTCCAGCTTCCCGGTAACTTTCTCTAACAACTTAAGCGCTTCGTCTTTTTTATTAGCATCCAAAGCTAACAGCGCCTTTTCTGTATCAGCAACTGCTTCAACCGCTTCAGAAACTATTTTTTGACGCTCTTCAGCTGATTGTTTGGCAATATTGGCATCGACTTTTGGCTGCACAGCCTGCGTTTCCGCCGCCTGTTTTTCCGCTTTTTGTTCATCGGCTAAAACCGGCGACAGATGTAAACTGCCCAGCAACAATAATGATGCATAAACTGTTTTTTTCATTTGTTTCTCCTTTGGTGTTTATTGAATAACTACCTTCAGAAGATGGGGAACAGCTTGCAGAAAAACAAGAGCCAATCTAAAAAAAACACCCCCTTTGTCTCGTCTCATTATAAAATGCTGTCATAATTGTAACTACACAGCGTAATTTAAAAGACAAATATATTTTACTATCAGTTACTTACGGAATAAGCGTATGTGACAGGGATGTATTGACGGCGTCTTCTGGAGTAAGTGACTGATAGTAAACATCTAAATACGCCGATGAGTTACCAATACTTTTATTTTCATTCCCATGAGTCGTTATGAAAAAAGACAACATTGCCCAGGTCAAAGAATTTCTCATCCGCTTACAGGATAATATCTGCCAAAGCCTTGAACAGGTCGAACCTCAAGCCCGGTTTATCGAAGACCGTTGGGACAGAGAGGAAGGCGGTGGTGGCCGGACCCGGGTTTTATCCGGCGGGCAGGTTTTTGAACAGGCGGGCGTCAATTTTTCACATGTTTTTGGTCAACAGCTTCCGGCATCGGCTACCGCAGCTCGCCCGGAACTGGCTAACCGACAGTTTCAGGCCATGGGCGTATCGCTGGTCATCCACCCGAATAACCCGTTTGTACCCACCTCTCATGCCAATATCCGCTTTTTTATCGCCGAAAAAGAAGGTGAAGAGGCTATCTGGTGGTTTGGTGGGGGCTTCGACCTAACCCCTTTCTACCCATTTGAAGAAGATGTTATCCATTGGCACCAGACCGCCCGTAAAGCCTGCCAGCCGTTTGGTGATGAAGTCTATCCCCGTTATAAAAAATGGTGTGATGAATATTTTTATTTAAAACATCGCCAGGAAACCCGTGGAGTCGGCGGCCTGTTTTTTGATGACCTGAGCGAATGGGGATTTGATAAAAGTTTTGCTTTTATGCAAAGCGTCGGAAATCATTATATCGACGCTTATCTGCCGATTGTCATCAAACGGAAAGATACACCATTTACCGACAGACACCGGGATTTTCAATTATACCGCCGCGGGCGCTATGTAGAATTTAATCTGGTTTTTGACCGCGGCACACTGTTTGGACTGCAATCCGGCGGCCGCACAGAATCCATTCTGATGTCCCTGCCACCGTTGGTTAAATGGAAATACAACTGGAAACCGGAGCCCGGCAGTGAAGAAGCTGTTTTATATGACCGTTACTTACAGCCAAGAGACTGGCTGGTTGATTGATTTACACAAACATCTTCGGCCAGTTTCCCAGTGTCATGGTGATCGATTGAATCGCCATACTCAGGTTGGAGCCTTCGCCCAATGCAGGTGGTGAGCTTCACTATCTATAAATATTTTCTGTTCTTGTTCAAAATCATTGAATAGAGCATCATTTGCATCACCATTACGTAGGGGCACAGATGAATTGCCCCTACATGGTTAAGGATTAATCCGGTTGTAAATTCATCAACAAAATTACGTCCGCGTAACATCAGTTAATAATCCGACAGGAATTAAATACCACAACACATTGTTTATTTGACTAGCTATCGGACTCACATCCATAAATCACTCTCTGGTTAATCTCTTTGCCCCAAACGCTACAAAGGCGGTTGAGCATCTCCGGTTTTAATAATCTCAACCTTCATCCCGGTTTTCAGTTTTCCGGTTTTGTCATGCAGTGCATTTTGTCCAAAATAAACGTGCTTGTTCCATTTTCTGATTTTTT
>Ga0256833_1001089_pt1 | contig 20417 bp, 16 predicted proteins | sample 356284metaG_FD_190535 | JGI IMG/M metagenome (GOLD analysis project Ga0256833, IMG submission 190535) | Hydrothermal vent microbial communities from Mid Atlantic Ridge, Atlantic Ocean - 356-284 | ecosystem: Environmental > Aquatic > Marine > Hydrothermal vents | place: Atlantic Ocean: Mid... | reverse complement strand
AGTTCTTTTGTCGTTAAACCGGTAAAGATTTTTGCTGACGGTTCAAAGGTGAAGTATGAATAGAGAGGAAAAGTATCTGACTTTGCATCTTTTTAAAGGTATTGGCAACAAAAGAAAAAAGGAATTGCTCGAACGGTTTAATTACAACATAGATGAGGTTTTGCTATTTTTAAAAAAGGAATTAAAGAAAGTTCAAAAATTCAATGAAGTTGAAAAAGCGCTTAACTCCTGTGAAAAAAAAAGAATTTTAATCGTATCAATTGTGAATTCAATCTATCCCAAAAGATTAAAAGAAATACAGGATTGCCCTGTTTGCCTGTTTGTAAAGGGGCGGGCAGAACTGCTTAAAGAAGAGTACATGGCTTTTGTTGGCACAAGGAGGGCAACCACCTATGGTTTAAAAGCCACCGAGTATCTTATTTCAGGTCTTTCTAATTACCGAATTGGAATTGCAAGTGGGTTTGCAAATGGCATAGACACTGCTGCCCACACAATTGCTTTAAAAAGTGGTATGCCAACCGTTGCTGTTTTTGGAAGCGGGGTTGATATTGTTTATCCAAAAAACAACGAAAAATTGTATGAAAAAATGATAGAAAAAGGTTGTATCATCTCTGAATTTCCTCCTGGCACAAAACCAGAGCCTTTCAGATTTCCGGTGAGAAACAGAATAATATCCGGTATCTCTTTAGGTGTGGTTGTTGTTGAGGCAAGGGAGAAATCAGGCTCAATGATAACGGTAAACTTTGCTCTGAACCAGGGGAGAGAGGTTTTTGCAGTACCTGGCAGAATATTTGACAGAGCCTCAATCTCAACAAATTTAAAGATAAAAAACGGTGAGGCAAAACTTGTTTTAAGTGCAGAAGATATAATTGATGAATTTTCTTTTGTTGCAATTTACAAAAAATCTGATAAATTCATTGAGTTGAGCGATGCATTTGTTGAAAAGTTCCTTTCAACACCGAAGAGTGTTGAGGAATTGATAAATGAGTGCGGTATGGGTTACAGTGAATTGATCACTAAATTGTCCATGTTAGAGGTTGAGGGTAAAATTGTTAAAAACCAGTATAATCAGTATATGAAGAGGGTTTAATGGCAGATAGACTTATAATAGTTGAGTCTCCAGCAAAATCAAGAACAATTGAGAAGTATTTAAAAGGAAAATATCATGTTGAAGCAACAATGGGGCATATTGTTGATCTCCCCAAAAATGAATTTGGAATTGATATTGAAAATGGGTTTAAGCCCCGATATGTTGTAATTGAGGAGAAAATGAAACTCGTTTCAGGATTAAAGAAAAAGGCTAAAAATTATTCTGAAATATACCTTGCAGCGGACCCTGACAGAGAGGGGGAGGCGATATGCTATCACCTGAAAAATCTTTTATATTCAAAGGATAAAAAGATATACAGGGTGCTTTTTAATGAAATTACCCCTTCTGGAATTGCAAAGGCTCTTGAATCTCCCGGTGATGTTGATACTAATAAATTCAATGCCCAGCAAACAAGGAGAATTATTGACAGAATAGTTGGTTACAGGGTTTCCCCTCTATTGTGGGACAAAGTTAAAAGAGGATTGTCTGCAGGAAGGGTTCAAACAGTAGCATTGAGGATAATATGTGAAAGAGAAGATGAGATCAGAAGGTTTAACAAAGAAGAATACTGGACAATAACTGCTGAATTTATTAAAAATGAAATCCCTTTTATCTCGAAACTTATTGAAATTGACGGGAAAAAGGTAAGAATAGGGAATAAAAAGACTGATATAACAATTGACAAACAAGAGATTGCTGAAGCGATAAAAGAAGAACTTGGAAAAGGAAATTTTGTTGTTAATGAAATTAAAAGAAAACAGAAAAAGAGAAATCCTCTGCCACCATTTATCACAAGCAAGTTACAGCAGGAAGCTGCAAGAGTGCTTGATTTTCCTGTTAAAAAAACAATGAGTATAGCGCAAAGACTGTATGAGGGTATTGATATAGGTGATGGTCCTGTCGGTTTAATCACCTATATGAGAACAGACTCAACAAGGGTTTCTGAGGAGGCGCTTGCCTCAGTCAGGGGATTTATTGAAAAAGAGTTTGGGGTGGAAGAGTTACCTGAAAAGCCAAATATTTTTGGGAAAAGTGAAAATGCTCAGGATGCTCATGAAGCAATAAGGCCAACATCTGTTTTCAGAACCCCTGGATCTGTTAAACAATACCTTTCAAAGGATGAGTTATCCCTTTACACACTTATATGGAAAAGGTTTGTTGCAAGCCAGATGAAGCCTGCAATATTTGAGGAAACCGTTGTTAAAGTAAAAAACGGTAAATATACCCTTGAATCAAGTGGCACTGTTTTGAAGAAAGAGGGTTTTTTAAAGGTTTATAATCCTGGGGTTGGCAAGGATAAATTGTTACCTGAATTGGAAGAGGGAGAGTATTTAAATTTAAATAAGATTGAAACAAAGCAGAATTTCACAACTCCGCCGCCAAGATTTACTGAAGCAACACTTGTGAAAGAGCTTGAATCAAACGGTATTGGAAGGCCGTCAACCTATGCCACCATTATTTCAGTTATTCAAAACAGAGCCTATGTTTTAATGAAAGAGAAGAAGTTTTACCCGACGGCATTGGGAGAACTTGTGAATTATCTTTTGATAAATGCCTTTCCTGGAATTTTTGAGATAAATTACACAGCAAACCTTGAAAAAGAACTTGATGGAATAGAAGAAGGCAGATTGAATTACCTTGATGTGTTAAAAAAATTCTATTCAGAGTTTGACAGGTATTTAAGGAAGGCTGAAGAAGAGATGGCAAATGTGAAAAGAAACGGTGTCCCCACAGGTGAAAAGTGTGAGAAATGCGGAGCAGAGATGGTAAAAAAAGTGGGTAAATTCGGGGTTTTTATTGCATGCTCAAACTACCCTGAATGCAAAAATACAAGAGAGGTTGTTGAAAGTGCAGACGGGGATGATACAAATGGAGATGAGAAAAAGTGTCCGAAATGTGGGGCAAACCTTGTATTGAAATCGGGAAGGTATGGAAAATTTTATACATGCTCTAATTATCCTGATTGTGATTACAGGGAATCCTTAAACAGCAATGGCAATGGAGCAAAGGTTTTAGACAAAGAATGCCCTGTTTGTGGCAAGCCCCTTGTCGAAAGAAAGGGAAAGTATGGAAAATTTATTGCCTGCTCAGGCTATCCTGAATGCACCTATATTGAAAAGCAAAAGCCAAAAGAATTTGATATTGTATGCCCTAAATGCGGCAAAGGAAAAATAGTCCAGAGAAAAACAAGAAGGGGCAAACTCTTTTACGGTTGTTCAAGGTATCCGGATTGCGATTATGCCTCCTGGACATTGCCTGAAAACAAAGACAAAAAGCGTTAAATGTGTTGTGATCTAACAGAGATCAGAGGGTACAATCTTAAACTTTACCAGAGAAAAAAAGGTTATAGATTTTCAATAGATTCGTTTCTGTTAGCCTATTTTGTTGCTACTCAAAAGTTTGAAAATGCATTTGAAATAGGGGCTGGAAATGGTATTGTTTCTCTTCTTGTTGAAAGGATGACAGAGAACAGTAAGCACTTTGAACTTGTTGAAATACAGGGTGGCCTGTGTGATCTGCTGAAAAAAAACGTTGAAATGAACAGGCCTTTTAAAAGTGAATTCATTGTAAGGTGTGAGGACGCAAAGTATATTTTGCCATCAAAGACCCCTGACATTGTTTATCTGAACCCTCCATTTACTGATTTTAAAAAAGGTAAGGTTTCTCCAAACATTGAAAAGGCAATTGCAAAACACACCTATATGCTTGAATTTAATCAGTACATTGATTGGTTTATGGAAAATACTCATGGAAATTCCTCACTTGTCATTATTGAGAGTGTATATAACCTCCAAAAGATAATTAACTATTTGAAAAAAAAGGAACTTTTCCTGAACAAATTGGTTTATGTAAAGCCATTTGATAACTGTGATCCAAACCTTGTGCTGTTATTTATTATCAAAAAGAGCAGAAAAACTGTTTTTGACGAAATTGTGATATACAGAAAAAAGGGTATATACACCGAGAAAGTAAAGAAAATTCTGGGCATGGTGTGATAAAATTCTGCTATGGGATTTTTAAGCGGTGTTCTGAATATAAAGCGTTTCTTTATTGAAAATACTGATTTTTTTAAAGATAGAGAGAGTGTGGTTGCAAATTTAACAAATTTTATATTCAAAAACATAGAAAATAGTTCATCTGAAGAGTCGATCGGCTGGGTTAACCCTATGAAACCCTGCGGAACAGAGATTAAGGCAAATGACATCTTTTTTTCCAATTACATTTTCCTTGCTATGAGACACGATGTAAAAAAGGTTTCTCCTCTTTTTCTTGATTTAAAGGTTAATCAACTTATAGAAAAAGAAGATCTTGAGATAAAAAGTAACAGGGATTTAAAGCAATTAAAAGAGGATGTAAAAAATGATTTGTTGAAAAGGTCTTTGCCGTCCTCAAAGATTGTTGATGCTGTTATTGACATAAAAAGGTCAATTCTTTTAATCAATTCTTCCTCTTTGAAAACATGCTCCCTTTTTTTGTCTCTTTTTGAAAAAACATTTGCCATTCTCCCAATTTTTGTTGATAAAACTGTTTTTGCACATATTTCAACTGGATCTGATGGGGTTAAAAAACTGTCTGAATTAAATGAAACGGTTATATACGATGAATGAATTAAAGATAGAAGAGTTCGTAATAAAAGAGTTTTTTCTGTATTTGCTTTACACTTCCGAGGCAAATGGTGGAGAGTTTGAAGTAGGCGGAGAAATACTTTTCATTCAGGTGCTTGACAGGTTAAAACTTGAGGGAGAGGGGGATGTGTGGGAGACTGACCTGAAAAAGGGGGTTCCCTCTATCTCCCAGGAGGCGAAAAGGGCTATATTAAATGGGAAGATGCCTTCCTTTATGAAGTTGAAGGTAAAGTCTGGCGAAGATGAATTTATTTTTTCACTTGATTCAAAATCCCTTGAACTGAAATCTCTTAAAATACCTGCTGTTGCAATAAACGAGGTGGGCATAAAACTGGAGCAGAGGTTATTTTACATTGAAACAATTTATTTTGTTTTGGAATCTTTGTTTAAAGAGTTTTTTAAGGTAAGAACCAACAATGAAATGTGGCAAAAATTCATTGATGATGTGAAAGCATGGGCAAAAGAAATTTAATCTATGTTTTTCTAATCGTATACACATTTTCGTTTTCCAGACCCATTTTTCTAAAATCTGAAGGTAAAATCAGGTTATTTGTCTCTTTAACCAGAAAAAGGGGTATAGAGTTGATAGTAAAATCAAAAAGAAGGTTAAAACTCAGTGATATTAGAAAAAAGTTCACCGATAGCGAAAAGGCTAAGATAAGAAAAAAAAGGCTTGGATTTACGAGAAGTTATTACATTCTATATCAGGATTTAAAACAGAGGTACAAAAAATCAATTTTAGACAAACTTTTCCCCCATGATTTCATTAAAAACGGTTATTACTTTCACAGGGTTAAATACAGGGGGAAAGAATCATTCTGGAGGATCTCTGTATGGTTTACCGGCAATGGCATGAATTACAGGATCTTAAAGAAAATTAACAACAAAAAAAGTAACTTTTTATACCTTGATACAACCATAAAGATACCCATAAAAATGTTACTTCCATTTTTGAGACCTGCTCCAGCTGATAACAGGAGTAAAAAAATTAAAAAAGCGAAAGAAAAAAAGTCCCTCCTTGAATACGGGGAAGATAGCCATGGAAAGTATGCCATCTACAAACTCAAGAAAGGCGAAGCCCTGTATTCGGCTGTTGTTGTAAGATTTACCGGTAGGCTTGATGCGGACTCTGTAATGCAATTGGCCTATGAGATTGCAAAAAGGAGCGGGATAAAGGATGTTACAAACATACCCGTTGGTTACCCTGTTAAGATCCCATTCAAATACCTTTTACCTGAATATCTGCCGAAAGATTCAAAAGAGCACAAGAAATATGAACAGGAATTGGTTCAGTCTCAAAACCTTGCAGATCAATTTAAAATATCTGCAAAAAAAGGACTTGAGGGTGTGTATGTGATAATAGATCCGGGACACGGAGGAGCTGACACTGGGGCAATGTACAACGGAGTATGGGAAGACGATTACATGTATGATATTATGTGCAGAGTAAAAAGATTACTTGAAAAGGAGACAAAGGCTGTTGTAATACCCACTGTTTACGATGCAAGTTCAAAATACAGGGTCTTTGACAGGGAGAAGTTGTCCCTTGATAGAGATGAATTTCTGATAACGACTCCAGAATTTAATTTAAATTCAAAGTATGTTTCAAAGGTTGGTGTCAATTTACGCTGGTACCTTGCAAACTATCTGTTTCAAAGAAGGGTTAATAGTGGAGTACCTGAAACAAACATTATTTTTATAAGCCTTCATGCCGACGCTCTTTACAAAAAGGTCAGGGGGGCCATGGTATATATTCCGTACGCAGGTTTGTACAGAAAAAAGGCATTATGTAGGGGCAAAATTTACTTCAAATACTATGAGGTTAGAAAACACCCTGTTTACTTTTTCACAAGAAAAGAAGTGCAGATTTCTGAAGGTTTATCAAGGAAGTTTGCAAATAATCTCGTAAAAAGCCTTGAAGGTGAGCAGGTCCCTGTTCATAAGGAAAAACCTGTCAGGGAATTTATATTCCGCTCAAAGTATTCAAGGCCATTTGTCCCTGCTGTTATCAGGAACAATAAGGTTGTAATAAAGATGCTTGTTGAAGTTGCGAACCTAAAAAACAAAGAAGATGCAAAAAATGTAAAAAACCCGAAGTTTAGAGAAAAAGTTGCAAAAGCAATCGTAAAAACAATTGAACAGTTTTACTCTCCCTCAAATGGAAAAAAGCAATAAGTTTGAATTAACATACAGATTTTTCAGGTTTGACTCCCCATTAAACGGGGCAAGGAAACTTTATTTTTTTAACATTATGCGATGGAAGATAACAACCCTTCACCTGCTCTTTAAAAAAAGGGAAAAATTCTCCCTGCCTGTTCACTATGAGCCTGAAAAATTAAAAAGCAAAAAGGATTTCTTCTGTGTTTTAGGGCACGGAACAATACTATTTCAAATAAACGGCAAAAGGATAATAACAGACCCTGTTTTTGGCAACATTCCCTTTTACAAAAGGTACACCCCATTTCCCTATTCTCTTTCAGAGATTGGAAAAATTGATTATGTACTGATATCCCACTCCCATTATGACCACCTTGACATTCCCTCTTTAAAAAAGATAAAGCAGGTGCAAAAGGTAATAGTCCCTTTAAAGGTTTCAAAGTATTTAAAAAACATATTCCCTTATGAAAAAATCTGCGAATTAAACTGGCTGGAAGAATTTTCCGATAATGGGTTTAAAATAACCTTTTTGCCTGCAAAACACTGGAGCAAAAGGAGAATATTTGACACGAACACAACATTGTGGGGAAGTTTCTTAATACAATCTGAAAAAGCAAACTTCTACTATGCGGGGGATACAGCTTACTCCTATCACTTTAAAGAGACAGGCAAAATGTTCAAAATTGATTACGCATTTCTGCCTGCCGGTGCATACAAACCTGATTATATAATGAAACACAACCATTTAAGCCCGGATGAGGCTTATTCAGCCTTTAAAGACTTAAAAGCAAGGTATTTTGTCCCCATTCACCATGGCGTATTTAAACTGTCAGACGAACCTGTAAGCGAACCCCACCAGATTTTAATGAAAAAATATAATACCCCTCAAACCCTGATTCCCCCCATCGGCACTGTTGTTGAGGTTTAAACCTTAATAATTAAATCCTTTTTAAAATCAGGCAATCTTTCAAAAGGGTAACCCTTTTGATTACACAAAACCCTTGTTTTATTTATGGAAAATTCAGTGTTGTAATGGGTATGCCCATAAATCCACAGAGCAATATTTTCATTCTCCCTCATCAAATATTCAAGGTTTGATGCAAAAGCACAGGGTAAAACCCTTTGTGAAAAAGGAAGATTGGGAGAAAGGTAAAAACTTTCAATTGCCTTCAACGATGGCGCATGGTGTGTTATTATAACAACCCTTTCATTTTTATATTCTTCTAATTTGTTGTCAATAAAATCAAGAGATTTAAAAAACTCATCCCTTAAATCATCGGGGGAAAGCCTGCTGCCATTTTTTATTTTAATCATTGAGAAATCGTTTATTTTACTTTTGATAATATGTTTAATTGAATGAAAATCACCAAACAGGTTAAAATCAGACCACAATGTTGTTCCTAAAAAGATAATATCTTTAAAAATAAACTCATTTTTTTCAAGAAAATGAATATTTGAAAATTTTTTTGCCCTGTTTTTTATAACACTGTACCCATTTTCTAATGTTGTTCCATAAAATTCATGATTGCCGGCAATAAGCACAATCTCTTTATCTTCTGGAAACCTTCTATAAACATAATCAACCACTTTATCAAACCTGTGAATATCCCCTGCAAGCACAATAACATCCTCACCGCAGTCCTTATACCTCAACCTTGCATTAAACTCAATGTGCAGATCACTGAAAACCCTGATCTTTACCATATCAATAAAATAAGCCATCTTTTTTCAATTTCAATTTTTTTATTGACAGGGGGGTGGTGAGGGATTATTATTTTAAGTGTTCAATAATTTAATTATTCAAATATTGATTAAGTAAATTTAATGGAGGAAGAGTTAGATGGATAACCCATTTTCAGCAATGAGCCTTTTAACGAAGTTTATTCACATTAACCACATTCACCTCTCAAAGAGGATAAAAGATCTGGATCCCTCTTTGAGTAAACCTCAGGCAAGTATTATTATCCACATGAGTCCTCACCGGGGTTATAGGGTTGGTGAACTTGCCAAAATTCTTGAGGTTACCGCAGGCGCTGTTACCCATGCTTCCAAGGTGTTGATAAAAAAAGGCTATTTGCTCAGGGAAAATGGAGAGGATTTAAGAACCGTTTACCTGTCTTTAACTGAGAAGGGAAAGATGTTGAGAGAGAGGATTATTGAGGAGATTGAGGTTTTAAATAAAAAGGTTGTGTCTGCCCTTGATGATAAAGAAAGAAGAGTGTTTCTTAAACTCCTTGCCAAGATTACAACAGAACTGGAGAAGGAAGTTTTTGACCATGAAGTTAAGTAAATTGTTTTTGTTGTTAATTATTTTTATCACATTGTCCTGTAATCTTGCTCCTGATGTTGATCTATCAAAGGGAATAACTAAAGAAAAATCTTTTTCTGTTTGTAACCCTCCTGGTAAAAGTCTTTTTGAATACCCTTGGTGGAGGGAGTTTCAGGATCCGGATCTTGACCGTTTTGTTGAACTGGTAAAGCAAAGGTCACTTGATTTTAAAAATGCCAGATTGACTGTTGAGAGGTTTAAGTTGCTTTACAATGTTTCAAAAAGCAATTTCTGGCCCGAAATTTCTCTCTCCACGGGGGGCACGAGAAATAAAACCAATCTTAGAACCTTTCTCCCACAGAGCGGGTCTTTCAAAAACACAAACTACTCCTTTATGTTCAATGTTTCTTACGAAATAGACCTTTTTAAGAAACTTTCAAACACCAGAAAACAGTCTTATTATGGTTTTTTAAAGTCTGTTGAGTCACAGAAGGCACTTGAGTTATCTGTGCTTTCAAATGCAGTTGTACTTTATTTCAGATATTCTGAACTGTGTTTTGAGGTTGAAAAGTTCAGGGAGATATTAAAAACAAACACTCTGATAAGAAAAAGTGATCTCTCCAGTTACTTGAGTGGGGTTGTCCCATCTGAGACTCTCTTAGCATCAGATGCTATTGTAAAGCAAAATGAAAACGCAATCTCTCAACTTGAAGAGAAAAAACTTGAACTTGAACAGACCATAAAAAATGTACTTTCGGATACAGATGCGAGGTTGAAGGTAAGCGATTTTTCGAATTTTAAAAGGAATTATCTTCCTGTAGCTTCGGGGATACCTTCAGAGTTGCTTTTGAGAAGGCCTGATGTAAGAGTTGCATATTTCGATGTTTATTCTAAAGCATGTATGGTGGGAATTGCAAAGGCTAACCTTTTTCCATCTATAAAGTTAACCGGTTCAGATGGATTTAAAACAACCGCTCTTTCTCTTCTTTTTCAGCAGAGATCAAATGTCTGGAACTTTGGAATGAACATATTTCAGCCTGTGTTCAACAGGGGTGCTTTGATAAACAGATTGAAAATTTCAGAGAAAGATCTGGAGATCTCAGTCAACAATTACAGGAAAACTGTAATAAAAGCCTTTGCAGAGGTTGATTATCTTCTTGATCAATACAGGCAATTGGTAAAAAGGCTAAACAACGAAAAACGGGTTTTAATTGTAACTAAGGAGATCGAATCTAAAAAGTTCAGGGATTATTTAATGGGGACCGGTGATTTAAGAGGCTATCTTCTGGCAAGGGTTAACACACTTAATGAGGAGATTACCCTGAACAGACTTTATTTATCTTTGCTAATAAACAGGGTTTCTCTGTACAAGGCGTTGGGAGGGGGGATAGACAAAATCAACAATCTTAACCTTGAGGTGAAGAATGAAAAATAAAAGAGAAATATTCGTATCAATCCTGATAGTTTTTGCCGGTATTGTGTCATTTTTGTTGTTTTTAAAATTCAGGGTTACGGCTAAAAAGGTAAAGTTTGAGTATAAGGGCCCGCTTGTTGAAGTAATGGTGTGCAAAACCATGATTCAGCCTATTCCTGTTGAGGTTTTTGGTACTGTTGATTCATTGAGAAAGATAAACCTTGTTCCCCAGGTATCGGGAAAGATAGTAAAAGTAAGTGACAGGTTTAAAGAGGGTGGATTTTTCAGAAAAGGAGAAGCTTTGATTTTTATTGAAGATACTGATTATAAGATTGCACTTGAGAAGGCTAAAGCAAACCTTGAGAACCAAAAATTGAACTATAAACAAATAGAAAAAAAGGCCAGAATTGCGAAAAAACAATGGGAGGATTTACACAAATCAATTCTAAAAGGAAATGAAATTAAGCCAGACGAATTAACCCTATACATTCCTCAAATGAAAGCAGCAAAGGCTTCTTTGCTTGCCGCTCAAGCAGGCCTAAAGATGGCTGAATTAAACCTTGAAAGAACTGTGATTAAGGCACCATTTGATTGTGTGGTTCTTACCAAAAAGGTTGATAAAGGGCAGGTCGTTTCCCCTCAGGTTGTACTCGCTTCTGTTTATGCAACGGATTCTATTGAGGTTGTGTGCCCTCTTACGGAAAAGCAGTATTCGTTGATAGAGAGGGGTAACAGGGTGTATGTTTTTGGAGAGGGCAAGGTTTACCCTGGGGTAATTGACAGGTTTGGAGGAAATTTTGACCTTAAAACAAGGATGATAAATGCTTACATAAGGTTCAAAAAGGGGTGTGGAATTGATCTTAAGCTTTACAGCCTCGTTAAATGCAGAATTCAATCTGTTGAAAAGAAGTGTGCAAAGATACCCTTAAATGCTTATAGGGATGGAAAGGTGTGGCTTTACGAAAAAGGGAGACTGAAAATAAAAAAAGTGCAATTGATATACGAAACTGAAGGGTCTGCTTATGTTTCAGGTTTACCCCATGAGTTTAACCTGATAACCACAAACCTGTATGCTGTTTCCAATGGCATGAAGGTGAGGGTGTTGAAGGGTGAAAAATGAAAAGGATTGTTGAGTGGACCGTTAAAAACCATGTAACTGCAAACCTTCTCCTTTTATTCATAATACTTTTTGGTTTTGTAAACATGATTAACAGCAAAGTTGAGGTTTTCCCCTATTACAGCCTTGACATGATAAGTGTAACTGTACCTTATAGAGGAGCCACTCCAAAGGATGTTGAGGAAAGTATATGTGCAAGAATTGAAGAAGAGGTTTCCGGTATTGACGGGGTTAAAAAGGTAACATCAACGGCAAGTGAGGGCGTTGGTACAGTATTTATTGAGGTTCAAAAGGGTTATAATGTGAGGAAGGTGCTGGACGATGTTAAAAATGCGGTTGACAGGATCACCAATTTCCCGCAAGAGATTGATAAGCCTATCATTACAGAGGTTTCGAGAAGAACTGAGGTATTGAAGATACTTGTTTACGGTAAAGCGGATGAAAAAGACATAAAAAAGGTGGCTGAGAAGATAAGAGATGATCTCACATCTTACAAAGATATTTCCCTGGTTCAGATAACATCTGCAAGACCTTATGAAATATCCATCAATGTTCCACAAAAAAGCCTTGAAAATTATCATTTAAGCCTTTCAGACATTGCAAACATTGTAAGATTAAATTGTAGGGACATACCAGCAGGCAGAATAAAGGCGAAAAACAGGGAGATACTTATCAGAACAAAGGGTTTAAAATACCATGCAAAGGATTTTGCCAGAATCCCTGTTATTAGTGATGAAAGAGGAAATGTTGTTTGCCTTTCAGACATTGCAACTATAGAGGATGGTTTTGAGGACATTGACAGTGATGTAACCCTTGATGGATATAGAACAGTTGTTGTAAATGTGTACAGGGTCGGGAAGCAGTCTGCACTCAAGATAGAGAGAATTGTGAAAAAATATTTGAAAGGTGAGAAAAGGTTTTTACCTGAGGGGATTCACCTTGTTATTCTTGGAAATATGGCTGAGATATTAAGAAGCAGGCTGCATCTTCTTTTAAAAAATGCAAAGTACGGTTTATTTCTGGTTCTCATTCTTCTTGCCATTTTTTTAGAAGTAAGGCTTGCTTTCTGGGTGGCGGCAGGTATTCCCGTTTCCTTTCTTGGTGCATTTATTGTTCTTCCCCATTTTGGTGTTTCAATTAACATGATATCACTGTTTGCTTTTATTATATGCCTTGGAATAGTTGTGGACGATGCAATAGTTATAGGGGAACATATTTTTTACAAGATGGAAAAAGGAATGCCCAGGGTTGAGGCTGCAATTGAAGGGACCATGGAGATGGCACTTCCAGTTTTTCTGTCCGTTGCAACGACAATAGCCGCATTTTTCCCCCTTTTGAATGTTGAGGGAGTATTTGGAAAATTTATGTTTGCAATCCCTGCGGTGGTCATCTCTGTTTTGACCGTGTCATTGCTTGAGGCATTGTTTATACTACCCTCTCATCTTGCAGGCATAAAGAATAGAAAGTCAAATCTCTTTCACATCCTTCCCGATTACTTCAACAAAAAACTTGATTATTTTATTGATAACATCTATCTGAAATTTTTACGGACTGCTATTGAGAAGAGGCACATAACGCTTTCAATAGGTGTTTTTATGCTCCTTTTTACTCTGGGGTTTTTTGTATCAGGCCATTTGAAGTTTCTCTTTTTCCCTAAAGTTGATTCTGATCAGGTGGTTTGTTCGATAAAATTGCCTGAAGGATCAGGTGCACTGGAGACTGCCAGGGCAGTTGATTATGTAAAACAAAAAGCGTTTGAACTTGAAAAACAAATAAACAGAAAATATGGAAAAAGTGTTGTTAAACATATTGTTGCCACTGTGGGATTACAGCCTTACACAAACAGGCATAATACATCAGCGACTTCAAGGGCTTTTGCTTCAAATAAGGGCGAGGTTGCACTTGAACTTGAAAAATCTGACAAAAGGGGTATTGACAGCAACGAAATAGCGAAGATGTGGAGGAATCTAACTGGTGAGGTTCCTGGAGTTGAAAGCATAACCTTTACTGCTTCTTTGTTCAATGCGGGGGCACCGATAAACATTCAACTTTCTGCGGACGATTTTGAACTTTTAAAAAAACTCTCAAAGCAACTTGAAAACAAATTAAGGGAGTTTAAAGGAGTTTACGATATTAAAGACAATCTGGAAGGGGGAAAACTTGAAATAAAACTGAAATTGACCGAGGAAGGAAAGATACTTGGATTTAATGTAACCACTCTTGGAGAACAGGTTAGAGGGGCATTTTATGGACTTGAAGCGGTGAGGATTCAGAGGGGTAAAGATGATGTGAGGGTTATGGTCAGGTATCCTGAAAATGAGAGAGACTCCAGATATTTCCTGGATAATTTAAAGGTTAAATCACCTTCAGGTGTGCTTGTTCCGCTGTCAAATGTTGCAACTTACACTATCTCTCCCTCTTATTCTGTAATTACCAGATCAAACAGGAGAAGGGTGGTGAATGTCATGGCGGATGTTAACGAAAAGATAGCAGACCCAGACAAGATCCTTGAGAAATTATCAAAAACATACCTTAAACATCTCAAAGAAAACTATCCTGGTTTAAACTACTCTTTTGAGGGTCAGGAGAAGGAAAAAAGTGATTCGATGAAAAGCATGAAGATAGGCTTTTACATAGCCCTTCTTTTAATATATGTTCTTCTTGCAGTTCCATTTAACTCATTTAAGATCCCCCTTGTAATAATGACAGCAATACCCTTTGGTATAATAGGTGCTATATGGGGCCATGTGTTGCTGGGGTACGATCTGAGCCTTCTCAGTTTTTTTGGTATTGTTGCACTCACCGGAGTTCTTGTTAACGATAGTCTTGTTCTTATTGATGCTATATATCAGTTTAAAAAGAGTATGCCGAATGTTACAAAAACAGAGATAGTGATTGAAGCGTGCAAAAAAAGGTTCAGACCTGTAATACTTACCTCAATTACCACATTTGGTGGTTTAATGCCCATGATATTTGAAAAATCCGTTCAGGCTAAGTTTTTAATCCCGATGGCAATAAGCCTTGGTTTCGGGGTTATGTTCGCTACTGGGATAACACTTGTGCTCGTCCCCTCCCTTTATATGATTTTTGACGATTAAATGCTTAATTACTTGACAGTTATGAGGTTAACGCATATCATTAAAACATGGTACAGATAAGTTTTTCAAAAAAGGAGATTCTTGTAAAAATAGTTTATTATGGAATGGCGCTTGGAGGCAAAACCACCTCTTTGCAGTATATTCATTCGAGGATAAAAGACAGGAGTGGAGCAAGGTTATACTCAGTAAAAACTGAGGAAGACCGAACCTTGTTTTTTGATTTCCTTCCAATAACTATTCCATCTTTAAACGATTATAAGATCAAGTTAAAACTTTATACTGTACCTGGACAGGTGAAATACGCCTCAACAAGAAGGGCTGTTCTTGCGGCAACTGATGGGGTGGTTTTTGTGGTTGATTCTCAGAATAATTTGATCAGGGAGAATAAAGAAAGTTTAAAAGACCTTTCATCAAACCTGAAGTTTTATAACTTTGACATAAACACAATTCCAATTGTGATACAGTACAATAAGAGGGATTTAAAAAACATTCTTCCACTTAAAGAGTGTAAAGGTCACTACAATATAAAAAATTGGCCTGATTTTCCAACAATTGCAATAAATGGAACCGGTGTTCTTGATGCTTTTTTTGAGATTTCAAAACTTGTTATAACAAAATTGAAAAAGGAAAAAAAACTTCAGGTTCCAGACAATTTTGTAAATGAATTTATGGTTTATTTGAGACACATTTTTACAGAAGAGGATGAAACAACAATTCAGAAAGATGCAAAAGAGGAGGATGGATTAAACATTGTTTTCCATTCATCAAAAAAGGATTCCCAAGATGAAATAATACATCAGGCTGTTCAAACCAATATGGAGTTAACTGAGCTCTTTCATGAACTTGGAGAAACCAGGAGAAAACTTGAATTTAAAATCAACCAACTTATATCCGCAAGTAAACTTGCACAAACCATCGTTTCTGAACTTGAGTTAAATAGAATTTTTAAACTTGCCTCTGATTCATTGAAATTATCTGCAAAGGTTGGTGTTTCAATTCTTCTCGAAGACGATAAGGGAAACCTGGTTCAAACATTTATTGATAATTTGAAGGAGGATTTTTTTCTTGAGATCTCAAGGGAGGCAGGTATAAAATTGCTTCCCCGGATCTATAATCAGAATAAATTGGTCATTGTTTCACCCTCAAAGAATTCAGAGATCTACAGATTGTTGAAAAAGTATCATCCATTGGTGAAAAGCAGTGTTTCTTTGCCTTTGAGAAAAAGGAATAAAAGGATAGGAATTATCAACCTATACCTTTTTCAGGATATGAACATAGAAGAGTCAACCCTTCACTTTTTTAACATAATGGCCAATTTTATATCCATAGCAATAGAAAATGCCAGGCTCTATAAAACTGTTCACAATCTAAATCGACAGTTAAAAGAAAAGATGGAGTACATTGAGAACATAAATAAAAAACTTGAATCAAAAGTTGCTGAAAGAACAAGGGAACTTGAATTGAAAAACAGACAACTTGAAAACTTGCTGGCTCAATTAAGAACCATAGATAAATTGAAAGACGATTTTATGGGATTGATGTCCCATGAATTGAAAACCCCTTTAACATCAATAATAACCTATGCGGAAACCATTGCAGACGGTTATATTAAGGATCCTGAGGAATTGCAGAAGTTTGCAAGGGTAATATACAAAGAGGGGCAGTATTTATCGTCCATTGTTGAGAGGGTAATGGACACGGTAAATATTGAGAATAACAGGTTTGAACTTATAATCCAGCCTTACCCTTTAAAGGCCCTTGTGATGGAGCAATTGCACAGGATTGAAAACGATATGAAAGAAAAGGGATTGAAGGCAGAGATAAACATACACGATAGCCTTGTTATGGTTGACAATCAACAGGCCGGAAAGGTAATTTACTTTGTTCTTGAAAACGCCGTTAAGTATAGCCCAGCAGGGGAATTGATAAACATTTACTCTTCAATTGATGACGGAAATGTGAAACTTTATATTTCTGATGCCGGTCCTGGTATCAAACCTGAAGATATAGAGATAATATTTGACAGGTTTAAACTCATTGAAAAATTGGAGCATCACAAAAGGGGACTTGGATTAAGCCTTCATCTTGCGAAAAGGCTTATGGCAAAGATGCAGGGTGATATATATGTGACCAATCCCGGAAAGAAGGGGGCTGAGATTTGCATTGAGTTTAAAAAAGCGTAAATCGGTAATATCAATTATCCCGTACTTAAATGCAAAACCGTTAACATACTTTTTAGAGGTTGCAAAGGGGAAAGAGTACAGTATTGAGTATAACCTTCCTTCCGAATGTGTTGCAAGGCTGGAAAAAGGTGAGGTGGATGCGGGGATTGTGTCAAGCCTTGCAATGGCACTTATTCCCGATTGTAATGTTGTTGATGGAATTTGCATTGCTTCAAATTCAAGTGTGGAGAGTGTGTTACTCTTTTCCAAGTATGAGATTGAAGATATAAACACCATTTTTTTAGATCCGGCCTCGGCAACCTCAAATGCTCTGATAAAGGTTTTAATGGAAAAGTGGTTTAAAAAAAAGTGCAACTATAAAAAAAGAAGGGCAACAATAGATGAATTACTTAAGATAAAGAAGGCAGGGGTGCTTGCAATAGGGGACAGGTCTTTAAGGTTTGGCATGGAAAATCCGTCTTTAATCAAGATGGATCTTGCCCTTGAATGGTCTCATTTTACAGGCTTGCCCTTTGTTTTTGCAATGTGGCTTGTTAAAAAAAACAGTTCGCTTTCTCCGGAATTATTCAGGAATGCTGCCAAAAAGGGTATCAGGCACATTGATCTTATTATCAAAGATTATATAGAGCGAACAACTTTAAAAAGGGAAGAAAAAAATGAGTTTACGAGCGTGATTTTAAAAAACTATCAATTGAAAAGATACTTAAAAGAAAACCTCCATTACATTTTTGGCTCAAAAGAACGAAAGGGCCTGATGCTTTTCCTTAAACTCTGTGCAGAGCTGAACATTATTCCTTTTGTTCCTGAAATAAACTTTGTTTAAAGATAAAAAGGCTGGTTTTTTCAAACCATTGTTAAAATTCAGGGCAAACTTATTTTTCCAAGTACTTGAGGTGAAGAGCATCCTGTAACAGAGGGAAGTGATGAGGGAATTTTTTTCAGTGTGTTAAAGCCTAGGATGGCAAAGCCTATTGCTTCTTTAAAATCAGGATCAATTCCCATGTGGTCTGACCTTATTACATTAACTTCTGGCAGCAGTTTCTTTAATTTTTTTAAAAAGAAAAGGTTTTTTGCCCCTCCACCGGAAACTATTAACACCTCCGGAAAATACTCTGAGTCAACGAATTTTTTTAAAGCATGGGAGACAGAGTATGGAGTTAAAAACGAAATGGTGGTAAAAAGATCATTAAAGTCAACATTTTTTCCTGTCTGCAAAATAAAGTCAAGAAAGTCCTTCCCAAAGTACTCCTTGCCCGTTGACTTTGGGGGTTGCCTTTGGAAGTACTCATCTCTGAATATTTTTTCTAAAAGGTCAAAGTTTACCCTTCCTTTTGAAGCAAAATTTCCTTCAAAATCGTATGGATTTTCCTCTCCGAAAAGCCTTTTTACCGCAAGATCGGAAAGGTAGTTGCCAGGTCCAGTATCAAATGCAATGATCTCTTTTTTTCTATCCTTTGGAATAATGGTTATGTTGGCAATTCCCCCGATGTTAAGACAGGCAACATTTTTTTTCTCATTATAAAACAAAAGCCTATCTATAAAAGGGATCAATGGTGCACCCTCTCCCCCTGCTGCCATATCCTTTCGCCTGAAATCAGAAACAGTTATAATACCTGTTTTATAGGCAATTATATCCCCGTCTCCTATCTGCAGAGTAAAGGATGTTTCCACATCATGTAATCTTTTCTTTTCTGGATAATGTGCGACAGTTAAACCATGTGAGCCTATGCAGAATATGTCCTCTCTTTTAATACCGGATTTTTTCAAAAGCCTCTCAACACAATCGGCAAACAACTTCCCCAACAGAAAATCATACCTGCATAACAACTCTTTACTCACATTTTTATTTTCAGTTAAATCTCTTAAATCTTCCTGCAATTTACTGGTAAAAGGTACAAAAATACTTTCAACCAAAGATTTGAGTTTGCCCCCATCGCTTATTTCAACTATTGCCCCGTCTATTCCGTCAAGGGAAGTGCCGCTCATTAAACCTATACAGAGTTTACTCATACCTCTATTTTAAATTTTTCCTGTTGCAATTGAAACCTATTTCTTTAAAATTCAATAGACGGCTTTTAAGATCAGGGGGATAAACCATGAAAAAGGCTTTTGATTTGATTGTAAGAAGAACAGGCAAAGCAATAGGCGACTTTAACATGATTGAAGGTGGGGATAAAGTTGCTGTTGGTATATCCGGCGGGAAAGACTCCCTCACTCTATTTCTTGCAATGAAAGAATTACAGAGAAAAGCAAAGGACAAGTATGAGATAGTTCCCGTTTATCTATCAATGAACAATGAGCCCCCTGAAAAAGATTTAACCGAATTCTTTGAAAGTATTGGGGAAAAACTTTTGTGGTTTAAATCAGACATTGAAAAAACTGTCAGAAAGATGATGGCTGTAAACCCAAAAGAGGATATGCCCTGCCGTTTGTGTTCAAGGTTCAGAAGGGCTATCCTTTACGAAAGGATAAAGGAAATAGGCTGCAACAAACTTGCCCTTGGCCATCACATGGACGATATGGTTGAAACATTTATAATGAATCTGTTTTTTTCAGGAAAAATATCCGGTATGCCCGCAGTTGCAAAAAGCGAAAGACACCAGTTGCTTTTGATAAGGCCAATGTGTTACATTCAGGAAGAGTTGATTGTTGAATTTGTTGAAACAGGTGGGTTGAAATTTCCGGAAGACAAAACCTGTGAACTTCTTGGAGAAAAAATATCAATGAGGCAAAAGGTTAAGGAATTGATAGATGAGTTAAAGAAAAAAGATAAAAGGGTTTTGCACAATGCCTTTACTGCATTGAAAAAGTACAATTTCTTCCATGACTGCTCTGTAAGGGGTGAAAATTGAAAAAACCTTTTGCTGAAACCTTCAGGCCGGAAAATTTAGATGATTTTATTGGCCAGAAACACCTTGTTGGAGAAAATGCACCTATTAGAAAATTCCTTGAAAAAAAACACATACAATCAATGATATTCTGGGGACCGCCCGGAACAGGCAAAACCACCCTTGCAAGAATAATAAGCAAAGAAATGAATATGCTTTTTACTGAAATATCCGCCACAAATTCAGGTGCAAAGGAGTTGAAAGAGCTTGTTAAAAAGGCTTGTTTAAGCAAAAACCTTCTCCTGTTTATTGATGAAGTGCACAGGTTTAATAAATTGCAGCAGGATATACTTTTACCCTCAATTGAAAAGGGAGAGATGGTAATAATAGGGGCAACAACAGAAAACCCTGCGTTCTCTGTAAACAAAGCAATTCTATCAAGATGCCTTGTATTTCAGTTTAAACCTCTCTCAGCAGAGGATATATTCAATGCTTTGAAAAGGATAAAGCAAAAGGCAAATCTTAAAACAGAAGAAAAAACATTGAAAAAACTTTCATTCTTCTGTGCCGGAGATATGAGAAGAGCATTGAATTATCTTGAAGCAATGGAAATTGCAGGGGAAGAGGCTTTTGAA
>Ga0256833_1001088_pt1 | contig 20434 bp, 21 predicted proteins | sample 356284metaG_FD_190535 | JGI IMG/M metagenome (GOLD analysis project Ga0256833, IMG submission 190535) | Hydrothermal vent microbial communities from Mid Atlantic Ridge, Atlantic Ocean - 356-284 | ecosystem: Environmental > Aquatic > Marine > Hydrothermal vents | place: Atlantic Ocean: Mid... | reverse complement strand
GAAGACGTAACGGCTTGTATCATTCCCAAAGATGTTTACAAAAAACTACTTTCAAACAAAGATTTTACTTTGGAAATGCTTCGGTTATTGAGCAATGATTTGAAATTAGCCAATATGACTATTGCCCAATTGGCACAGCATTCGGTTAAAGAACGTATGGCTGAAACTTTATTGCATTTGGAAGATATTTTCGGTACCGATAGGGAAGGAAATATCAATATAAATTTATCTCGTGAAGAATTAGCCAATATCATCGGAACTGCTTCCGAATCCGTCATACGAATTTTGTCCAGTTTCAAAAAAGAAAATATCATCTTTTCCAAAGCCAAAAAAATCAAACTTCTAAAAAAAGACCGCTTGTATAATATCGCAGAAGGTTTGGAAGTATAAAAAACACACAAATGAGCATACATAACGAATATAAAAAAATTACCACCAAACGCTTGTTTGATATGAAACAAGCCGGTGAAAAAATCAGCATGCTAACGGCTTATGATTATACCATGGCCAAAATACTCGATGCTTCGGGTATTGATATTATTTTGGTTGGTGATTCGGCTTCCAATGTTATGGCCGGGCACGAAACTACCCTTCCGATAACCTTGGAGCAAATGATTTATCATGCTTCGTCTGTCATTAGAGCCGTCGATCGAGCATTGGTAGTAGTGGATATGCCTTTCGGAACTTATCAAGGTAATTCTAAAAAAGCTTTGGAGTCTGCCATACGTATTATGAAAGAATCAGGTGGACACGCTGTAAAAATGGAAGGTGGTAAAGAAATTTCGGAATCTATCACCCGTATTCTTAGTGCAGGAATTCCCGTCATGGGGCATTTGGGATTGACACCGCAATCCATTTACAAATTCGGAACATACACAGTAAGAGCCAAAGAAGAAAAAGAAGCACAAAAACTTATGGAAGATGCCAAATTGTTGGAAGAACTCGGCGTTTTTAGCATTGTCTTAGAAAAAATACCGGCAAAATTAGCCGAAAAAGTGGCAAAATCCGTCAAAATTCCGGTAATTGGAATCGGTGCCGGAAAAAATGTTGACGGGCAAGTGCTTGTTATGCATGATATGTTGGGAATGACCAAAGATTTTAGCCCGCGTTTTTTACGAAGATATGCCGATTTACACCAAATCATGAGTGATGCTTTCAAACGCTATATCAATGATGTCAAAACATTGGATTTCCCCAATGAGAATGAACAATATTAATTGACCGGATGAAATCCACCCCCGACCATTTGGATATTTTATTTGAAGACAATCACCTGATTATCGTCAATAAAAAACCCGGAGATATTGTGCAAGGAGATAAAACCGGAGACATACCGCTTTCCGAAATTGTCAAAGCTTATATCAAAAAAAAATATAAAAAACCTGGTAATGTTTTTTTGGGAGTGGTTCATCGTTTGGATAGACCTACCAGTGGCGCAGTTATTTTTGCACGTACTTCCAAAGCCCTGACCAGACTCAATCAAATGTTGAAAGATAAAAAAATCCAAAAAACTTATTGGGCAATTGTAAAAAATGTACCTCCCGAAAAACAATCAATTCTTATACACTATTTAATCAAAAATCCGAAAAATAATAAATCTACTGCTTATGATGAAGAAAAGACGGGAAGCAAAAAAGCGGTGCTAAATTATAAAATCATTGGAAAATCGGACAATTATTATTTATTGGAAATTGATTTGAAAACGGGACGTCATCACCAAATCCGTTCTCAATTGGCAAAGATCGGCTCACCTATCAAAGGAGATTTAAAATACGGCTTTTCAAGAAGTAATCCCGATAAAGGCATCTCTCTCCACGCACGAAAATTGGAATTTATGCATCCGGTAAGTAAAAAAGAAATACAGGTTATTGCTCCTACCCCAAAAAATGATATATGGAAAAAATTTTTAATAAAATAAATTAAACAGAAAATATATTTTAACATTTTTAATCTTTTTTTATTGTATTTTTGGGCAACCAAAATTATTTTTCTATGATTTTAATCGCTGATGCCGGTTCTACCAAAACCCGATGGATACTTGTAAATAACGAAAGAATGCTTATCGGAAAATTTGAATCCGCAGGACTCAACCCGACTGTTTTTGATGAAGAGACGCTAAGTAAAAACATAGCACGTAATACCCAATTGTTAAATTATGCCGGGTACATCAAAGAAATTTATTTTTACGGCTCGGGATTGGACGACGACGAATCTTATAAAAAAATGAATAAGGTTTTATCCGAACTCTTTGACAAAGCTCAAATCAATCTTTATTCCGATATGTTGGCTGCTGCCAGAGCAACAGCCGGAAAAGAACCCGGAATTATTTCCATTATGGGCACCGGTTCAAATTCAGGATATTATGATGGTGAAAAATATGTATCAAGTATTGGATATTTTGGATATCTATTAATGGATGATGCTTCGGGAAATTGGTTTGGAAAACAACTCCTTCGGGATTACTTCTATAAAAAAATGCCCGAAAATCTCCGAAAAAAGTTCAAACAAGAATACAAAATAGATGAAAAAGATATATTAACAAAACTTTATCACAAACCTCAACCCAATACTTTTTTGGCTACTTTCTCACCATTTATGTCCAAACATTATAAATCGGATTACATTAAAAATCTTTTAACTCGCGGTTTTACCATATTTATTGAAGAACAATTAAGTACCTACGAACAATATAAAGAAGTTCCGCTACATTTTAACGGTTCCATAGCTTTTACTTTTCAAAAAGAGCTTTTGGATGTAATAAATAAGAACGGGTTAAAAGTCGGAAAAATTATTAAAGATCCCGTTGAAGATTTAATAGATTTTCATATATGATTTAATAGGTATTTATTAGTTTTGTAATTTATAAATATAATTTTATGGAACCCAAACTTTCCAACCGAATACAATCTCTTGCCACTTCGCAAACCATAGCTATGGCTGAACGTGCCGCTGATTTGAAAGCAGAAGGTGTTAATATTATAAGTTTAAGCTTGGGAGAACCCGACTTTGATACCCCTGATTATATCATTGAAGCAGCCGAAAAAGCTATCGAAAACAAATTTTTCAAATATCCACCCGTTACGGGTTATAAAGATACGCGGGAAGCTATCGCCCGTAAATTAAAAAGAGACAATAATTTGGATTATGACATCAATCAAATCGTGGTTTCCAACGGTTCCAAGCAATCCATTTTTAATGCCGCAATGGTCTTGGTAAGCCCGGGAGACGAAGTCCTTTTACCTTCTCCTTTTTGGGTGAGTTACAAAGAAATTACAAAATTAGTCGGCGGAATCCCTGTCCCAGTCAAAGCTACTATTGAAAATGATTTTAAAATTACACCGGAACAATTGGAGCGAGCCATAACACCCAAAACCAAGCTGATGATTTTCAATACGCCAAGTAATCCCAGCGGATCGGTTTATAGCAAAAAAGAATTGAAAGCCTTGGGAGAAGTTTTGAAAAAATATCCGGATATTTATATCATTTCCGATGAAATTTACGAGTATATCAATTTTACAGGAAATTTTGCAAGTTTTGCCGAAGTTTCAGGCTTAAAAGACCGTGTTATCACAATAAACGGAGCATCCAAAGCTTTTGCAATGACGGGCTGGCGTGTAGGATATATGGCGGCTCATCCAACAATTGCCAAAGCTTGTATAAAAATTCAAAGTCAAGTTACGTCCGGGGCAAATTCCATAGCACAAAAAGCTTTAATAGCCGCTTTGGACGGTGGAAAAGAAAAAATAAAATATATGATTGATGCCTTTGATGAAAGAAGACAATTGGTCTATCAATTACTGAACGATATCCCCGGATTCAAGGTAAATATGCCCGAAGGTGCTTTTTATTTTTTTCCTGAAGTAACGGAATTTTTCGGCAAAGAGTTTAACGGATACAAAATAAAAAATGCTACCGATTTATCTATGTATCTATTGGAAGAAGCCAAAGTAGCCACCGTAACGGGAGAAGCTTTTGGAAATCCCGAATGTTTACGATTTTCATACGCCACTTCCAAAGAAGATTTAATCGAAGCTTTTAACAGAATCAAAAAAGCATTAAAATTTTAAAAAATTTACAAATTGGGAATAGACGTAAAACCATATAAAGAAAAAAGCGGAAGCCGAAAAGAACAAGTAACCGAAATGTTTGACAACATTTCGGGAAACTACGATTTTATGAACCGTTTGATGACCTTTGGAAATGATATCCGTTGGCGAAAGAAAGTAGTGAAAAAAGTAGCGGAGCTAAAACCTGAACAAATACTGGACATAGCTACCGGCACGGGAGATTTTGCCATTATGCTTGCTGAAAATATTCCGGCAAAAAAAATCATAGGACTGGATATTTCCAAAGGAATGTTGGAAAAAGGAAAAGAAAAAGTAAGAATAAAAGCTTTGGAAAATGTTATAGATATGGTGCTTGGAGATTCAGAAGATATGCCGTTTGAAGATAATACTTTTGATGCGGCAACCGTCGGATTCGGTGTGCGAAATTTTGAAAATTTGGATAAAGGTTTACAAGAAATTTACCGTGTATTAAAACCAGGGGGGATTTTTGTTGTATTGGAAACTTCACAACCGGACAAATTTCCTTTTAAGCAACTGAACAAAATATATTCCAAGCATATTATTCCTTTGTTAGGAAAAATATTTTCAAAAGATCAAAAAGCTTACGAATATTTGCCCGAATCGGCAGAAGTTTTTCCTTACGGAGAAGCATTTAACAATATTTTACGCAAGAATGAGTTTATATCAGTGTCCGACGAAGCTTTAATGTTCGGTTCGGTTAGAATTTATACGGCTTATAAGAAAAAATAAATTTAAACACAAATGAAGAAGTTTTTTTTGATTGTTTTGTTAAGTTTAAACTTTGGGGTAATAACCGCTCAATATACCGATGACATTCCCAAAAACCGACCTTTTTTTGACAAAAAAAATGTCTCTTGGGGATATTATTTCGGGATGAATTTTTACGATTTTAAAATTGATTACAAAACACCTTATGCACATATTATACAAGAAACAAATCCCGGATTTCAAGTAGGATTGGTTGGAAATCTCAATCTCAATTCCAGTTTTAGCATCCGCACTACACCCGGGGTTTATTTTACCAACAGAAGACTTATTTTTAGAAATTTAACAGGTCCCAAAGATAGCATACGTGATATCACTTCCAATTTTGTTCAACTACCCTTATATCTAAAATTCAATACCATACGCTATGGAAATATACGCCCTTATCTAATGGGAGGTATCACTTATACTTATAATCTTAACTCGTGGGAATTTTCTAAAAATGATAATACCGCCGGACGTTTTCGCCTCCGAACACAAACCTGGTTCTATGAAATAGGTTTCGGGTTTGAAATGTATTTATATTATTTCAAATTTACTCCCAGTATTTTCGGGGTTTTCTCATTACAAAACGAACTAATTCCGGATAAAGACCCCAATAGCCCTTGGACTTCCAATATCGAATCTATGAAAACCCGAGGTATTTATATCAATCTAACTTTTGAATAAATGGCTGTAATTATTAAAGAAAAACTCGATTTAAAAGACTTTCTGGAAGCCAATTTCCCCGAGGTTTTAAAACCTTTTTATAAAAAAAGAATTTTTATTATCAATGCGCTTTTCGGGATATTATATTTATCTATTGCCGGCTACATTTTTTACCAAACCTATAAAACACACGGGAAAATGGAAACCGTGCATATCAGTTTTATTGTTTTCAGTTTTATATTTTTTGCGCTTGCTTACTACCTTTCCAATAGGGAAATGAAAGTCTACCAAAAGTTCATCGATCAAATGAACGAACTGGAAACCGTTTATACCATAGATGAAAATCAGATTTCCGTTGAAAACAAAAACAATAAATTTTCATATCGTATCAACGAAATATCCAAATTTAAAGAACTTTCCAAATGGTTGGTTTTTGAATTTAAAAACGGAGAAAAAATCAGCATCTACAAACCCAATATCCAAGCCGGGGATTATAATTTGCTTATCGAAAAGTTTAAAAAATTCAAATAATACTGTTAAATTTAATTTTTTTTTATAATTTAGCTGATTATAAATATTTTATTATGAAATTTTTAACGACTATTTTAGTAATTTTTCAATTTTCATTAATCCATTCACAAAGTTTATATCCCGAATTGCAAGACGGAACCAACGGAATCAATAACGGATATGGAGCTTGGGGAAATTACAACACAGTTCACGAAGCCGAAATTCAAGTTCCCGGCAAAGGGATAATCAATTTTTATCATCCGGATATAGCCGCCACACAATTACCGGTAATTTTCTTTATTTCCGGTTGGGGGAGATATGCAGATTCCTATGAAAAATTATTTTACTATATGGCAAGTTTAGGTTATTCTGTTGTTAATATTTACAATACAGACCCTGGAAATATCAACGAAAGTTACCAAAACAGTTTGGATATGATGAATCAAGCGGTTCAAAATGAATTTCCTCAATGGATAGATACCGGAAAAGTAGGTTTAATGGGGCATTCTTATGGTGGCGGTGCTACTGTCTGGCTAGGAAAACAAGTCTTTTCAGCTCCTTATAATTGGGGAAGCAATGGAAAATTTATATTTATGACAGCTCCTTGGTATAGTTTACTGATTACCATAGATGACTTACTTAACTATCCTTCCGACGTAAAATTACTAATTGAAATAAGCAATGACGATATGCACGAAGGAACCAACCGTTGGAATACCGACGAACGGGCTATACGTGCTGTTTTTGAATTGATAAATATTCCCAATTCCGAAAAAGACTTTATCCGTATTTATTCATCTACCGATACCTTTCAATATGATATTGATAATGATGGAAATCCTGAAACTTTTAATTACGATGCCAATCATTATATTTCCTATACCGGAACCTACAATTCTTATGCTCATTATCAAACTTATGACGCATTGGATGTTTATGCAATTAATCGTTTGGTTCATGCTTTAACAGACTATACTTTTAACGGAAATCAACAAGCCAAAAATATTTGCTTGGGCAATGGAAGCACACAGCAAGTAGATATGGATTTCCTAACCGATTTGGAAGAAAGCGATGCGCCGGTTATCTCACGACCGGAAAATCAATTTCAATATCCATGCAGTTCCGACTGGAATGATTTTCAAACCAATCAAAACACTTGGTTTTTGCAAGAAGCTTGCGCCGATAATGACAACGATGGAATTATAGATTATATAGAGCAATTGGAGGTGAAGACAATATCGGAAAACAATATCCGAATATTTCCTAATCCTGCAAAAGACTTTTTGTTTATCCGGACAAATGACCATACCAATATAGACAAGATTACCCTATACAATAGTAAAGGACAAATAATTATAAATCAAAGAAAATACTCCGGTAAAATTGATATTACAGTTTTAAAACCCGGCAATTATTTCATACAAATTGATAGTAAAAATAACAGAATAATGAAGAAATTTGTAAAAATGTAACAACTATCGATGCTTTAATATTAACTTTCGAGACAAATATCTAAACCTGAAAAATAAAAGTAGAGCAGCTAAACTCAATCCGGTGAGTAAACCTATCCAAATACCTATAGTGCCATAAATTTTACTCAAAAAATAACTTAAGGGAAAACCAATTATCCAATAAGAAACAAGTGTAATAAAGAAAGGATAAATTACATCTTGCAAACCACGCAAAGCTCCTTGAAAAACAACCTGAAAACCGTCAGGAATTTGAAATATACCGGCAATTATCAATAATTTTACCGCTAAATTATATATTTCGTGTGCCACTTGTGATTTTTCGGGATCTGAATAATCCAAATCCATAAAAATATAAGGTATTTGATACCGAAAAACAATCAACAAAAACGTAAAAATCAACTCAAACAAAAAAACTTGTAAAAAAACGGAAGTAGCAATACGTTTCATTTCATTAAAATCTTTCCTTCCTTTTTGATTACCTATACGTATAGTAGCGGCAACTCCAAAACCTATGAAAACCATAAAAGTCATTGAAGCCATTTGCTGTGCAATCTGATTCGCAGCCTGACTAACGGCTCCCAAAGTTCCGGCTAACCAAACTGTTGCCGAAAAAATTCCCATTTCAAATATTCCTTGAAAACCCGAAGGTATTCCCAAATACAAAATTTTTCTAATAATGGGATTTGAAAGCAAATACATCCCCAAACTTTTCATATACACCTGTGTTTCGGACATATATTTTAAAAAAAACCAAAGAATAAAAATAGTGATAAAACGTGCAATCAAAGTTCCGTAAGCTGCACCATAAATTCCCATAGGTTCAAAACCCAATTTACCGAACACCAAAATATAACTCAAAAAGATATTGATAAGGTTGGCAATCAAAGTAGCAATCATAGGATAAGTTGTCAAACCCAAACCATCTGAAAATTGTTTAAGTGCCTGAAAAATCATAACGAATAATAAAGAAATTCCAACGATGCGAACATAAGGAATCGCTAAGGTAATCACTTCGGGGGATTGATGTGCCATTCTAAGAAGAGGAGGCAACAAAAAACTCAAACCGGCCATAACTAGACCCAAAATCGTATTTAGAAAAAGCCCGTTAAACATTACCCGACGAATTCGCCCTGATTTATTTGCTCCTACTGCCTCCGATATCAAAGGAGTTATAGCGTATGAAAATCCAATGCCGAAAGACATAATAAAAAATATGGCAGAGTTTGCCAATGATATGGCGGCTAAATTGATAGGATTAATTTTTCCTACAAAAATATTATCTGTCAATCCTACAAAAACATGCCCCAAATAACCGAGCATCACCGGAACAGCTAATTTTAAATTATATTTGAATTCTTTGGTATATTGCTTAAACATTACCCGGTTATTAAAAGTTTGCAAATTTACAATATTTATTCGTGTATAAAAATAAAATAAGCGAACAAATAACTGTCCGCTTATTTTAAAATCTTAAAAGAATGATAATTAATCAAGTGGCGGAATACGTAAAACCTGTCCGGGATAAATCAAATCCGGATCTTTTAGCATAGGTTTGTTGGCTTCAAAAATCACATTGTATTTAGAAGCGTCTCCATAAACTTCTTTGGCAATTTTACTCAAATAATCTCCTTTTTTAACGGTATAAAAACTCGCCTCGGGTTCAGCATTCTTAACTTCCATACGGTCATCAACTTCTGCAACTCCTTCTGTATTCCCAACCATTAGTATAACAATTTCTTTTGTTTTTTGATCGGGAACTGTCCCAAATACCAAAGCTCTTTCTCCATCAATAACAATGTTTAAATCTTCTACCGGAAGACCTTCAGTATTGATATTTTCCATTAATTTTTTGGCTTTTTCAAAATTAATTTCCTGAATAGATTTGGTTTTGATAACTTCTTCTTCTTTATGTCCGAACAATTTAGCGCCGGCATCTTTAATAAATGAAAATAATCCCATAATTTTAATTTTTTAAGTGTTAATATGATACAAAAATAATAAAAATTACCCAAAATTTTCTTTAATTATATAAAAATAAATTCAATAAATTTTTCTGGCAAGAAAATTGTATTTTTACAAAAAAACTAATGTTCATGAAAACGATTAAATTTATTTTCTTATTTCTATTCTTTTCCGGTTTCGGACAACCAGCTTCAAATTTGGTAATGGTATCCGGAACAAATCAAGCTTTTATTTTAAAAGTGGATAATAAAATATTCAACAAATATGCTTTAAAAGAGATTCGTGTAAAAAATATTCCTTCGGGATATCACCTCGTAAGTGTCAATTTCGAAGATAATTCCAAAATATTACAAAAAAGAATTTATATTCCTCCCGCTTCTGAAATTGTTTGGGAAATTTACCCTTCCGATTACAGAAATCCGAAAGGTATTTTTATAATAAAAGATATTTTTCCGGCAAATGAACATAGCGGTTATTATCAACCGAATTTTGTTTTTGATTGGCTTCAACAAAATGCCGGACCAAATTTCGGCGAAGGAAATGTTCAAAACGGACAGATAAATATTAATATCAATAATCAAATTTCCAACACTACACCCGGAACGCAAGTTTGGGTCCCCGGATATCAAGGAAATATAGGATGTCCCAAACCCGTAAGTCCGGAAAAATTTTCCAATATGCTTGAAACGGTTGAGGAACAATCCTTTGAATCTTCCAAATTATTAACCGCCAAACAAATTATCAAATACAATAACTGCCTAACTGTCAATCAATTGGTTCAAATAATGAAATTGTTTAGCTTTGATAAAGACAAACTTAAATTAGCAAAATATGCGTATCATTATATTTATGATATTGATGATATTTACAAGGTAAATAATGTCTTCGATTTTGACGACACCAAAGAAAAATTTGCAAAATATATAGAACAGCAAGAATAATGAAAGAAAAACTATCTTTGTTGAAGCAAGAAGCACTCAAAAACAAGAAAGAATTTAAAAGACTAACACAAAAAATTAAGAAAAAACCTCCGAAGAATTTCGATTATATTATGAAAGAAATTCACCATGAGGTTTTTTCTAACATAGACTGTTTGTCCTGTGCCAATTGTTGCAAAACCACTAGCCCGATTATTACCGAAAAAGATATAAAACGCATATCAAAATTTTTAAGAATTAAAGCGGTAAAATTTATCGAAAAATATTTGAAAAAAGACACAGACGACCATTGGATGTTTAAGCAAACGCCTTGTGTTTTTCTTAATGAAGATAATTATTGCCAAATCTACGAAGTTCGTCCCAAAGCATGCAGAGAATATCCCCATTTGGATCGAAAAAAGAATATTCAACTCTTAAATCTACATTTGAAAAACACAGAAATATGCCCTGCTGTTTTTGATGGTTTTGACTTATTAAAAGAAAAAATATGAAAACCAGAAAGCGATAAATTGAGTAAAAATTCCAATCAAAAGCCCTGTCAATATTTCTTTCGGTTCATGTGCTTCCAAATAAACCCTTGCCGCCAAAACCAATGACGTAATAAAAATTATTATTATTAAAACCCATAAAATATTCAAACGGGAATAATAGCTCCAAATCATCAAAAAACTCAAAACTCCGCCAAAAGCCATAGCGTGCAAACTCGGTTTTTTATTAAAAAAATTCAAAACTCCGGCAAATAAAACCGATAAACTTATCCCGATAAAAAAAGGTAAAAGCTCTATAAAAATATGAAACGAAGCTATTTTTTGTGTTAAAATAAAATAAACCGTAAACATTACAAAAGAAAAATATAAACGTTCTTTGGACGTTTTCAAAACACCTGACTTTATAAATCCGCTATATCTAAAAGTCAGTAAAAACAATAGTGGAATAACAATTGATACAATCAATAAATATATTTCCAAGAATTTTATATTGGATGACAAAAAGAAATTCGGAGAGAGAAAAAAATATAAAGTTACCGTATATAAAGGAATAAACAAAGGATGAAACAAAACCGATAAAAACATGGCAAAATATTCTTTCCATGCATATTTTTTTACTTCCTTCATTCTTTAAATTTCTTTTCTCAAACGTGCTACCGGTATTCCTAATTGTTCTCGATATTTAGCAACTGTTCGCCGGGCAATGGGAAAACCTTTTTCTTTTAATATCTTTGCCAGTTGTTCGTCGGTTAAAGGTTTTCGCTTGTCTTCTTCATCGATTACTTGCTGCAAAACATTTTTTATTTTGATAGTGGAAATATCTTCTCCCTGTTCATTTTTAATAGATTCGGAAAAAAGCTCCTTCAAAAGTTTTACTCCGTATGGGGTTTGCATATATTTGCTACTGGCAACCCGTGAAACCGTAGATATATCCATCCCGATTTTATCGGCAATATTTTTTAAAATCATCGGTTTGATTTTTCTTTCGTCACCGGTTAAAAAATATTCTTTTTGAAAATCGACTATGGCATTCATGGTTTTTAAAAGCGTCTCATGTCTTTGATTGACCGCATCAATAAACCACTTAGCCGAATCCAATTTTTGTTTGATAAACATGACAGCTTCTTTCTGTACTCCTTCTTTGTTTTCTTTATACGCTTTAAGCATTTCCGTATATGCGGGAGAGACATGTAGTTCGGGAGCATTTTTTGTATTTAAACTTACTTCCACTTCATCATCAACGATATTTATTATAAAATCCGGAATAACATGCTCTACATATCCCCCTTTGGAGCTAAAAGCATTTCCGGGTTTGGGGTTGAGTTTTACGATTTCATCAACGGCTTCTTTAAGCTCTTCTTCCGTTATACCGAATTTTGATTGTAAACGTTTATATTTTTTATTGATAAAATAGTCGAATGCTTTCTCCAATATTTTTATAGCTAACTTGCGTGCAGGATTTTCATTTTTTCTTTTAAGTTGAATAATCAAACTTTCTTGTAAATTCCTTGCTCCTACTCCCGGTGGGTCTAATTCCTGAATATTTTTCAATATCTTTTCCACCTCTTGCTCATCGGTAAAAATATTCTGTCCGAAAGCCAAATCATCTACCAATTCCGACAAATCATTTCGCAAATATCCGTTATCATTAATACTTCCTATAAGAAATTCGGCAATTTTTCTTTGTTTTTCATCGAAACTAAATGAGGCCAATTGCGATTTGAGATATTCCGTAAAACTTTCACCTTGTGCATAAGGCACTTTTTTTTCTTCATCATCAGAAGAATAATTATTCTGACGAAGTTTCCATTCCGGAACATCATCTTGTGGCAAATATTCATCTATATTTATTTCGGGAAGTTCAGTTTGTTCATCGTAAATATCATCCGTATTGTCCAAATCATCATCTTTGGGCAATTCCTCTTTTCCTTCTTCCAATGCGGGATTTTCTTCCAATTCTTGCTTTACTTTTTGTTCAAAAGCCAAGGTGGGCAATTGAATAAGTTTCATCAATTGGATTTGTTGAGGTGTTAATTTTTGTTGTAATTTCTGTTGTAAACTTTGTTTTAACATAGGTCTTTCTATCAATTTTTAATATCTGTAATAATCGGGTTTATAAGGTCCTTCTTTTTTTACTCCGATATATTTTGCTTGTTCTTCCGTAAGTTCATCCAGTTCTACGCCCAAATGTTCCAAATGTAAACGAGCAACCATTTCGTCCAGATGTTTGGGTAACATATAGACCTTATTTTCATACTTATCGCTGTTTTGCCAAAGTTCCATTTGTGCCAAAACCTGATTAGTAAATGAGTTGCTCATCACAAAACTGGGATGTCCGGTGGCTACGCCCAAATTCATCAAACGTCCTTCGGCTAAAATTATTATATCGTGATTTTCCACGGTATATTTATCCACTTGCGGTTTTATTGTATCTTTGGTATGTCCGTAATTTTTATTCAACCAAGCCATATCGATTTCATTATCAAAATGTCCGATATTGGCAACAACGGTTTTATCTTTCATCATTTGAAAATGTTTTCCCGTGATGATATCTTTATTTCCGGTAGCGGTAACAACGATATCCGCTTCTTTTACCGCATCGTCCATTTTTTTGACTTCATAACCTTCCATAGCCGCTTGTAAGGCACAAATGGGGTCAATTTCGGTAACTATCACTCTTGAACCTGCTCCTCTAAAAGACGCTGCTGTTCCTTTGCCTACATCTCCGTATCCGGCTACAACCACTACTTTTCCCGCCAACATCAAATCGGTTCCTCTGCGAATGGCATCCACGGCACTTTCTCTACATCCGTATTTATTATCAAACTTGGATTTGGTAACGGAATCATTTACATTAATTGCCGGTACCGGAAGTTTTCCGTTTTTCATTCGTTCATACAGACGATGAACTCCCGTAGTGGTTTCTTCGGAAATGCCTTTTATGCCGGCAACCAATTCGGGGTAATTATCCAAAACCATATTGGTTAAATCGCCACCGTCATCCAAAATCAGATTTAAAGGTTTATCTCCGAAAAACAATACCTGACGCAAAGCCCAATCGTATTCTTCTTCGCTCATTCCTTTCCAAGCAAATACGGGAATTCCAGCTTGTGCAATAGCTGCCGCAGCGTGGTCTTGTGTTGAAAAAATATTACAAGTCGTCCAACGAACCTCGGCTCCCAAGGCTACCAATGTTTCAATCAAAACCGCCGTTTGAATGGTCATATGCAAACTCCCACCGATACGCGCACCTTTCAAAGGTTTTTTTTCGGAATATTTTCTCCGTAAAGCCATCAATCCGGGCATTTCAGCTTCTGCCAAACGAATTTCTTTTCTACCCCATTCCGCAAGAGAAATATCTTTTACTTTATAAGCTAAATGAGTTTTTTCAACAGGTTTCATAAGCAAGCTTTATTGCTCAAAGATAAAAATTTTTTTATAATAAATATAATATGGCAAAATTTTTGCTATAAAAAGTCTGTTTGTAAATTTATGACTTTTGTCATATTTTTACTTCAAATTTTTAAATATTTATTAAATTAAAATTATGAAAAAAACAGCACTTCTATTTTTATTCATGAGTTTTTTCGGGACTTATGCTCAACAAAGAATTAATGAAACAACAATCAAAGTTCAAAATCTTTCTGCAGTAAAATTCAACCAACTTTTGGAAGAAACTCCAAATGCACAACTTTTGGATATACGAACCCCTGTAGAATTCAATGCCGGACATATCAAAAATGCTATTTTGGTAAATTATTACGATAGAAATTTTGCAAATAATATCTTAAAACTGGGTTTGGATAAAAATCAACCGGTCTTCATTTATTGTAGAAGCGGACATCGTTCAGGAAATGCTGTAATTATTTTCAAAAAATTAGGTTTTAAAAAAATTATTAACTTAGCCCACGGAATAAACGATTGGTATCGACAAGGATTACCTTTGGAAAAATAAATAAGAATTAAAACTATAAACTATGAAAAAATTATTTATCGGACTTTTACTGACAAGCATTTTAATTTCTTGTAACAATCAAAAGAAAGAAACTCCAAAAACGGAAACCCAACCTATTATTGAAAAACAAACCAAGCCTTCTTTTGATGAAGCCCTTTATCAAAAGAAAGGAAAGGAAATTGCTATGGCAACTTTTAAAGTATTCAAAGGACATATTCAAAAGGTTGCTTCTACACAAGGTTTGCCTGCAGTTGTCGATTTCTGTAACAAAAAGGCCATACAACTTACCGACAGTATGGCACAAGCAAACAATGTAATCATCAAAAGAACTTCTCACAAACTACGGAACGAAAAAAATGCTCCTGATGCTGCACAAAAGGAAATTCTTGACACATATCTTAAAGCACAAAAAGAAGGACAAGCATTGAAACCTATTGTTAAAAAAGATAAAGACGGATATGTGCATTTTTACGGTCCCATCAAATTAAAACATGAATGTTTAAAATGTCATGGACAACCGGAAAAAGATATAAGCCCTGCAATTTATAAAGTAATCAAAGAAAAATACCCTAATGATCAAGCAACCGGTTTTAAAGTAGGGGATTTAAGAGGGATTTGGGACATCAAGTTTTTGGAGAAAAAATAATATATCAAAAATATACTAATAATTTAAAGCCCGGATTAATTACCGGGTTTTTTATTAACCAATGGTAATAATACCAAGCAAATCAAACCGAAAACTATTACCAACAAAGTTTGCGCTGTCCACATTAAAATACTGAAAGCTGTTCCGGTGGCTTTGCTGACGCCATATAACGAAAGTGCAGCGGCAACAAAAACCGGATATACCCCAAAACCGCCGTTGGATACAACCATAGCTAAACTTCCTGCTATAAAACCTACAATTACCGCTTCAAAACCCAAATGTTTCATTTCGGGAAAAGCCGGCATAACTACCCAAAACATTCCCAAATATAACAGCCAAATAACTAATGTTTGAGTGATAAACCACCATTTGGCTGGCATTTTTAAAATACTACTCATTCCGTGAAGCAAACCAGCGATAAAACCTCTTATTTTTAAAATCAAAGGGTGATGAGAACGTTCAAGAACTTTAAAAATCCAAAAGAAAATCAAAAGAAATAAAACAATTTCCACTATTAATAATAAAGGGCTTTTAGGCAATTTGGGTTCAATCAATTGATAAATAAAATCAAATTGAAGAAGTAAAGCCAGCAAAATAAACAATAGAAGAAAAATTACATCGGCTACTCTTTCGGCTACAATAGTTCCAAAAACCTTATCAAAAGAAATATCTTTTTCATATTTGGACAATGCTGCCGCTCTTCCCACCTCTCCGGCTCTCGGCACTACCAAATTTAATAAATAAGAAAGTCCGACGGTTAAAACCAAATTCGTTTTACGGGGATGATAATTCAAGGTTTCCAAAAGATAATTCCAACGATAAGCTCTAATAATATGACTTAACAAACCCATTATCAAAGATAAAACAAGCCATTTAATTTTAACATTTTTAATGTTTTTCCAAATTTCCAGAAGTTCTTCTTGTGTAAAACCCGAAAGATACCAATATAAAATACCTGCGCCTATAAATAATGATATGCCGACTTGAAGTGTTTTTTTCAAAAAAATGTTATTTTAATTGATTGGTTTCGGTATCCGGGAATACAATAACGGGTTTAAATTTTTTGGCTTCTTCCATTTCCATCCATGTATATGAAATAATAATAATCACATCTCCTTTTTGGACACGACGGGCAGCAGGACCGTTTAAGGTAATTTCACCACTTCCTCTTTTTCCTTTGATAATATAAGTTTCAATCCGTTCACCGTTGTTTACATTTACAATTTGCACCTTTTCTCCTTCAATCATATTGGCTGCATCTACTAAATCGGCGTCAATAGTAATACTACCAATATAGTTTAATTCCGCACCGGTAACTTTTACACGATGAATTTTTGATTTGAAAATTTCTACTAACATACATTGCAAAGATAAAGATTTTTATATAATGCCTGTCAATAATTATACCAAAAATTCTTTAATCGAAAAAGATAAACAATCTCACAAACCAAACACCTCTTTTATCGAATGAAAGTTTGGAAATAAGTATTTTATATTTTTATTTGTATTGAAAATAGAAAGAGATTTGTTCTTAATCCTAAAACTTTTTTCCTTTCTACTTCATAATTTGTTGTTTGTTTTTGAGTAAGCCATTGCATTCTTTAATGCAATGGCTTACTGTTAAAATTTATTAAAACGATATTAAAAATTCTTTTATCGATATTTTTTCCTTTTTCTAAAATCTAATTTTGCTCCCAAAAAAAGATAAAAGATGAAAAAGTTTCTTATTACAACTTTAATGGTATGGATAGGAATAATACAAGCACAAGAAAAACCCAAAGATACCATAAGAATGAACCAAGTAACGATTGATGTAAAAAAACACAATCAAAAAATTCAAGAAATACCGGTTTCGGCGACCGCTGTTTCAGCAAAAGAATTGGAAATTTTAAAAGCCGATGATATTACAGATATCAATGCCTATATTCCAAATGTATTTATGCCGGAACATGGCACAAGACTAAACACAGATATATACGTCAGAGGTATTGGTGTAAGTAAAGGTGAACCCTCTGTAGGAATTTATGTAGATGATATCCCTTATTTCGATAGCGGAACCATAAATTTTGAATTTGCAGATATCAAAAAACTTGAATTTTTAAGAGGACCGCAAGGAACTTTATATGGAAGAAATACTATGGGTGGTTTGTTAAAAATATATACACCCGATCCGGTATCGGTAAAAAAAGCTAAAATAAAATTGGATTTGGGAACTTATAACCAATATAAAACTTGGGCTAGTTTTAATCAACCGGTTGGAAAAAATTCAGGGGTTATTGTTGATGGTTTTTATAAATATAATCAAGGGTATTTTGATAATATTTTTGATAATAAAAAAGCAGATGAAATAAAAACTTATGGTGGAAGAATAAAATTCAAAACCGATATTAATGACAAATTATCAGCTAAAATTTTAACGAATTACGAAAAAAATTATCAACCGGGATTTGCATATGGAATTTATGACTCCGCTACTCAAACTATTGCTGATGTTAACTACAATGAACCCAGTAAATATGACAGGGATTTTGGTGCAACCGGAATAAATCTTAACTATAAACTCAAAAATTATTCGATAAATTTTTCGGGAAGCTATCAAAAACTCAAAGATATCTACCTGATTGACCAAGACTTTACACCACAAGATATATATGTAGTAAATATGGCACGTAATAATGATGCTTTTGTAGAAGAACTTAATATAAAATCACAAAACGAATCTAAGTTTCAATGGATTGGCGGATTGTTTGCTTTTCAAAGAAATTTACTAAAAGATGTGGATTTTTCCATTAATACGGCTCATGGCAAAATGGATATTTTGAAGAACTACGACCAAAAAATCAATGGTTATGCGGTTTTCGGACAAGGAAATTACAGTTTAAATAAATTTATCTTATCAGCCGGCTTGCGTTATGACAGAGAATATTCTCAAATGCTCTACAACTATGATCTGATGACCGGAGGAAATAAAATTCATAAAGACGATTTTGATCATTCTTTGAGTTTTAATCAAATCCTGCCTAAAATCAGCATATCCTATCTGCCAAATGATAATATTACTTTGTACACTTCCATAACCAAAGGATACAAAGCCGGTGGTTTCAACGCCACCATTGAACGACCGGAAGACGAAACTTTTGACCCGGAATATAGCATAAACTATGAAACCGGAATAAAATATGTTGCTCAAAACAATAAATTTTTCGGAAATATGAGTTTGTTTTACATTAACTGGGAACAACAACAAGTGGTACAAACAGTGCCAAGCGGTAGAGGAATTATGATAAAAAATGCGGGAAAATCCGAAAGCAAAGGTTTTGAACTGGAAACCGGCTATCGATTAAATTCACAATTGGATTTTGGTTTGAGTTTCGGTTATACCGATGCAAATTTTATCCAATATAAATATAACGAGAATGAAGATTTTAGTGGAAATAAATTACCATTAGTTCCGGAATATACGCTTGCGTTGATGAGTAATTATAAATGGAAATTAAAAAACAGTAAAATAAAATACGTACTCTTACATGCCGATTATAAAGGCGTAGGCAAGTATTACTGGAATACAACCAATACAGATTATCAAAATTCTTATGGGATATTAAATGCAAGTGTTAATTTAAAACTAAATAGATATGAATTGGGAATTTGGGGTAAAAACCTAACCAATACGCAGTATACCCGATATTATTTCACCATATCTACCTTGAACAAAGCTTATGCGGAAAAAGCTAAGCCAATGAGTTTCGGAATATACTTAAAAGCACAATTGTTTTAACGATAAACTAAATCCAAACTAAAAGCATAAGGTTTTGTAACCTTATGCTTTTAGATTTTATTATATGGAACAGTCTATAAAAAATAACAAACTCAAATATAGTAGTTTACTGAATTTATATTTGGCACAATCAGTGCCTATGAGTTTTTTTGCCAGTGTTTTACCCGTAATTATGAGAGAAAACGGGTTTAGTTTAACTTCTATTGGACTACTACAACTCATTAAACTTCCTTGGTTATTAAAATTTCTTTGGGCACCTGTTATTGATGCACAAACAAAAAACATTCTCGATTACAAAAAGTGGATTATCGGTTCCGAAATATTTTATGCACTTACCATCTTTATCATAGCTTTTTTAAACTTGGAAATTCAGTTTAAACTAATTATCATACTCCTACTAATAGCCTTCACTGCTTCTGCCACACAAGATATTGCCACCGACGCCTTTGCTTATTTGATATTAAAAAAAGACGAAAGAAGTATCGGAAGTAGTGTGCAAACGGCAGGTAATTTTTTAGGAGCATTGTTAGGAAGCGGATTTTTATTGATTATTTATGCTTATTTAGGATGGAAAATCCTTATTTTTTCATTGGCAGGTTTTGTATTGATAGCTTTAATTCCCATCGGATTATATCAACCGCAGATTAAACAAAAACAAAAAAAGAAACCTGCAAAAATCAAAGATTTGTTTTTATTTTTCAAACAACCCAAAATCATCTATCGCATACTGATTTTATTAACTTTTTATTGGAGTATAATTGGAATTTTATCTATGCTGAAACCTTGGATGGTTGATATGAAATATTCAATCAAAGAAATTGGAATTTTCTCCGGACTATATGGACCTATCGCCGGATTTGTTATGGCTTTTTTTATGGGAAAAGTTATTAGAAAAACCGGACTAACCAAAGCTTTGAAATTAATTCTGTTTCTTTCGCTTTTCACAACAATTTATTTTTATTGGATAAAAACAAATCATATCTCTTACATTCTTCTTCAAATAGGAATTTTTCTGATATGGGGGATTTATAGTATGATGACGGTTTTTATCTATACATTTATTATGGAAAGGATCAGGCAAGGAAAAGCCGGAACAGATTTTACCCTTCAAATTGTATTAGCTCATATCGGAAGTCTTGTTATGGCGGTATTAAGTGGAAAAATTGCACATCATATCGGCTATG
>Ga0256833_1001087_pt1 | contig 20452 bp, 9 predicted proteins | sample 356284metaG_FD_190535 | JGI IMG/M metagenome (GOLD analysis project Ga0256833, IMG submission 190535) | Hydrothermal vent microbial communities from Mid Atlantic Ridge, Atlantic Ocean - 356-284 | ecosystem: Environmental > Aquatic > Marine > Hydrothermal vents | place: Atlantic Ocean: Mid... | reverse complement strand
TTTGGGGAAATAAATCTTTTTTATCATATTCTGAGCTAAAATCAAAGAATTAGTTCCTTGGTTGACAACATTTGAAAAATAATTCCAGGCGATTATTCCCGTCAAACTAAATAATACCGGATCAATACTATATGTATTGGCCTTGGCAATTCTATTAAACACAAAACTTAATAACACAGCTGTCAGCAAAGGCTCAATCACTCCCCAAAGTATTCCTAAAACTGTTTGCGCATATTTTACTTTAAAATCTCTATATGCCAAGGTCCACAACAACTCGCGATAATGATATAACTCACGTATTCTTCCCCTAAAATTTACTCCTCTTTTATTTTGAATTATCGTTTCCAAATAGCCTGATTTCTATCATTAAAATTTTACCTAAGTATAACTAATTTTCCAAAGCCTTTTTTGAAAAATTCATTGTCAAGCACATTATATTCTTTTCCTTCAGCGGTGACTGCTTTGACTTGATATAGATAGATACCATTGGCTAATTTTCTTCCAAACTCATCTGTTCCATCCCAATAATTAGTTGAGTTATATTCACTAATATCTAAATCTCCCAAATCTACATTTGTAAGTTCCCTAACTATTTTACCGGAAAGAGTCATTATTTTAATTATGATTCTATCCGGAGCATCTTTTCCTGAAAGTTTAAAGATAAACTTTGTTTTTGTAGAAAATGGATTTGGATAATTATACACATTTGAGATTTCTTCTTTAAGATTAATCGTAAATGAGATTTTATACTCATTTTCTCCTGACAAATTACCGGAGATATCCGTAGCTTGTGCTATAAGTTGGTATTCTCCTTCTTCATCGAAGAAATCATGCCTGAATATAAGTTTTGCTACGTTATTCTCTAGACTTTCAGCAGGAACAAATTCTATTTCAGAGTCATCATTTATATCTATATCACTTATTACTCCACTAGGAGAAATAATTGTAAGCTTTTGGAAAATACTTTTGTTATTTAACAACAAGAATTTATTATTGTCCCTTAGCATTATACTTATTTCTGCTCTTGGATTAATCAAATCACCATCCATTATGTGCTTACCATTGAATGTCACTTCCATCAGTGGGTTTTCATTATCTTTACGCACATAAAATCTTCTAATGCCAATATTATTAAAGTAGTATTTTTCTTGAATTGTCCTATCGGGATTAACTTCAATTGTAAATTCATTCATCCCTTGAAGTTCCGATGTAGGATATTCGAACTCGACGCTATAACTAGAGTTTTTTGGTAGTTTTGGATATCTTTTATTAACAACAATTTCTTCGTTATTTCTTTTTTTAATTTTGAATTTAACATCAAGACTATCCATATCAATGCTTGTATTGTTCAGGATATTTGTTTTAAATTTAAAGATATCTCCAAATTCGAGAGTGTCTTTATAAAAATATCCATCACCTTTATTATATAGTATCGCGTCAGGAAATCCTTTGTATAAAACACGCCAAAAATTAATTTTTGGAGGATCTCTTTTAAATCTGTCATAAGCAAAAAACTCCAGTTTAATGTAAGGGAAAAGCTCAGGATCAACTGTTGAAAGATCTAGCTCTTCATTTTTCACAAGGCTGTCAATAACGATATCTTCAAATAAATCCTTATCTAGTTTGTGAACTTTTATGTAGGAATATTCTGTGATGTCGCCGGTTTCTTCTTCATTCCAAAGAAATTTCTCCCATTTTTTTGCAGGTCCTATTACAGTAGAAAATAATTTGCCTCTTGGTTCATTTAACAGTACCTCTGTATTTATTTCAAATACATCATTTATAGTTTTACCAATCCTCTCTGCAATAACTCCTTCACCTTTTTTAAATACAAATACATAAGGAACAGTTCCTTTTGTTTCCATTAATCTGATTTTTTTTGCACCATAGCTTTCAAGTACACTAAAGAGATTATACCCGATAGAAATAGAATCTTCGGCCCATTTTTCAGGCTCTATGCTTTGGTTTTCATTTCCTAGTAAGGTGAAAAGAAATACAGTCATTGAATCAGGAACAGATTCAAGCAAGTCTTTTATACCTGCTCTTTGTTCTTTTATTTTTGGATTGTAAACAAATTGAAGTTTGTATGGTTGGGAGTTTGGCATACTGTTAAAATCATGCCCTGAGTTGTTTCTCAACCAACTGTCAGGCCCCCATCCTGTAATAACTATTGAAGGTTTGGGATTGTTATTTAAATCGCCCCATCCATCGCCATCTACAAAAAATACTTTTCTATTTGTAGGTTCATATTTTTTCCCTATGATTTTGATATTGTATTTTCTTGAGATAAAATCAAATTTTCTTCCATCAAACACAGTGCCCTCAAAATCATCTTTCAGGTATTGAAAATAATGGCTTTGATTCCATCCTTCAATATCACTTTGTGTGTTTAAATATATAAAGGAACTGTTTAACCATAGGGGCTTCAAATTTGTATTCGTAGTATCAGAACTGATTCTCCAATAATATACTGTTTCGTGTTTATAATCAATATCAGGTGTCCATTCAACGATACCCCCTTTGGAAGTAACAGTTGTCATTTTTAATATTGGGCTATTAAACTCTTCTGTCGTATCTATTTGGAATATATATTTTTGCGACCCAATAAAATAATTATAGGATGAAGCCTGAAGTGCTATATCTTTCTTTGTAATAATACTAAATTCTTCCGGGTATATCGGTTTAGCCCCATTATTGATAATATAAAAGCAAAATTTATTATCTCCATTCTGGTCGCTAAGTTGATTGTTGTCTTCAGCTTCAGGACTAGGTAGTTCTTCGATTGTATTGTAAGGGTCAAGATATACCGATACGCAGTTTTCGCCTATTCCATCGATTCCATTTGTAGGCAATTTAATAGAAACAGTAGATCTTCCTCTAATTGATTCTAATTTTGCAAATGTTGTATCAACGTCACCTGAAGGATATTTTCTAATTACTTTAACCGCAATGGAATCATCGATGGCAAGACCGATATTAACAATATCGAATCTTAAATCAAAATTGTTAATATTTGAATTAATGACATTTGGAGAAGTTGTTACCGTACTATAGTCAATTAAATAATCAGGTCCGGGGTGATTATTTAGTAAAATAGCAGGATCACCATGAAATGTGAACTGTTGATTAAGTGTAACTGTACCGATATCAGAATTATTCTGAGCTAGTACTTTAATCGCATCATGCACTATTTTACCCATTCCTTCCCCATAATGAGTATTTCCTATGTATTCATAAATCTTTTTCCCAAGACTACCTAGCGAACCGGTAAATCCTGTGCCACTTGTTCCTATATAAGCTATTACTCCATAGTCATCCAAAACGAACTCTTCACTTTGACCATCTTTAATATTTGTATGAATATTTCCTGAATAACAACCCAAGCTAAAAAAAACAGGAAACTTATCATTTTCCAAATTTGATATATTGAAATCAGTACCGGTAATACCGGAGTGCCCATAAAATGTAACAATACTGGCACCGCTGTTGATATCGTGTATTATTTTTTTAGATACAGATTCTTGAGCATCTCCACTAGTTCTTTTATAGGTATGAGTTTCTCCGCCAAACTTATTGTATTTTATTATTTTACTCATCCTTTTTAGATTAAGCTCAATCTGATCAATAATGTCAGCTGTACCGCCTACAAGATGAATTACTTTTTTCATCCATTCTTTGTCTTCAATAGTTTGTGAATATTGCAAATAGTCCTCATGTTTTTTTACCTTATTGAGGTATGTTTGGATTTGTTGATGATTTTTTACCGCGATTCTACCAATAGGAATTTCTGCATAGTTTTTGTTAAATCTTGCAGCAAGCAAATTATCAGATCCTGGATAACCAAATGTAGGTACGATATATAAATCTTTGTTCTCATCAATCAAACTGGCAGTTCTCATCTCATTGTACTCAAGACCTTTTCCGATAATAAAAATATATTCAGGATTAATAAAGTGATCTTTTAGGTAGATTATAAAATTGTTCAATGCGATATTATGCCTATCAATACCATATCCAAACTGATTGTAAATATTATTTATATTAACAAGGAGTGTTTTATAGCTGCCACCTTGTGTTGAAGATCTATAGCCGGCATACTCTTCCACCCAGTTGGTATTGTTTTCATCAACAAATTTATCTTTGTCACTAATAATGATGTAGTTTTTATCTTTGTCTTGTAAATAATCTACAAACTCTACCTTTTTCAAGCTCTGAATAGTTTTTACAGATTTATCCAAATTTGCCAAAACAAATTTATATGAGCTATTTTGAGGTTTTAAAATAAACTTAACTAAATTGTTATCAACCTTGGGTATCAACCTTGTTCCATTTGCAATATCATACAAAACAAAAGAACCGCCATTGATATCAAAGTTGTTTATTTCAAAATATTCAGTAAATGGATTTGCATCTATATTAAAACTAAATAAACTTTTATTTTGAAAATCAAAACTTCGAGGATATTTCATCTCAATAACAGATACACTCCTTCTATCCTTATAATCAGAATTAAAAGTTCCTTCCAAAGTAACTGCCATTTCACCTTTGATATCGTTTTCATCAAGTTCAACATCAATATTACCACAATATAATCCCGATTTTTTCACTTGCTTTTTAAACAGGTCATTGACTTTTATATCTATAATGTGTTTCCCCAAATTTGTAGCATATCTAATAGATAATACCGGTTTTATATTTGTTTTAAAATAATTGCTTGTAGCAATAGTAAAGGAATTTTTTACTCCTGTATTACTTGATCCATAGCCTTCGCCAACATCAAAGCTAGACTTTTGAATATGATTTTTAGAATCCCTCAAAGGTTTTATAAAATGCGAGTTATAAACAAATTTTTCATCGTGAATATAGTACTTTTCTGCGGGAGGAAGAGTGCCGTCTAAATTATTATCTAGAGATGTATATCTTTTATTTACTTTGGATTTATCCCAAGTTAAAAAATAGGAAGCTGTATCATTAAACATACTGTACTCCGGATTTAGTAAGTCATTTTTGTTCCTGAAAAGAAAAGAATCAAGTTTTGATCTATTCTTTTTACCATAGAATTCAATAAAATCGTTAGATGAAAATTTGCCGGAGGTGCTAGTGTAGATATTAATTTCTTTACCATAAAGATATAGTTGAAAATCCTTGCCTTCAACATTATTCATATCAATACCTGCTCCCTTAAGCTGCTGAAAAGATATGTGATAAATTCCATCTTCAGACACAGGTAACTTGTAGTATTCTTTATTAAAATCAATCCATTCATTTCCGTAGAATGCAACACTATCCTCAATCATTTGAGAAGTCAAATTAAAAGTCGTGAATAACGACAAAACCAATATAGCAAATATTTTCATCTTTAATAAAATTTAAATTAAGTCACAAATATAAATATATTATTTAAATTAGCAATATAAAAACCATTAATAATCTGGCTAAAAATACCGTATAGATAGATATTTAACCAAAACATTTAAAAAAAATTGTTATGTTGTCAAAACTATCTCTAAATATCAGTATGCTATTTTAACGATTTTATATACCAATAATCTATTATTAGTATTAATCTCTAAAAAATAAACACCATTTTTTAATTCTTGTTTATCAATTTTTATTATTTGTTTACCATGGTTTTTTACAGTTGAATACAATGTTTTACCGTTTGTGTCAATAAGCTTGATTTTATTATTATTTCCATTAAAATAAGTATTTATTGTAATGCTTTTTTGAAACGGATTTGGATAAACAAACGTATTTTCGGTAGATGGCTCATTGCTTCTGTTACTCTGTTTTACAAAAAAACGCTTTCTACCAAAATTGTTATAATAGTTTTGCTCTTTTTGTTCATTATTAGCATTAATGGTAACAGAAAATGTATTGTTGCCAACAATCTCTTTTGTGGGAAAACTATATTCAATATCATTTTTAGAATATGGTTCTAATGGTGCATATCTTTTGTAAAACACTAAATCCTTATCATTATTAGTTATCTTGTATTTCACCAAAATACTATCCATTTCTATAGAGGAATTATTGTATATTGAGGCGTTAAATACAAAATCTTCACCATATTTCAAAGTATCCTGACTCATTTGTGAATTGGAGTTTTTTTCCAATACTGCATCCGGAAAACCTTTGTAAAAAACTCTCCAATAGTTGATATTTTGAGGGTCTTTTTCAATTCTATCAAAAGCATAAAAGTACAATTTGATATATGGAAATTCCTCAGCATTGATTCCTTTTAGGTCGAGTTCATACTCATTTCTCAGAGTATCTATTATTATATCTTTTGAAAAATCTTTATTTAATTTATGAACAATTAAATATGAATACTCTGAAGAATCATTTTTTGTTCCCTCACTCCAGCTGAGCTTATCCCAATCTGAAGAAGGCCCTATATTGGTCGATTTAAAAAGTCCATGTTTGGAATTAATCGTTACTTCTTGATTTAACTCAAAAGTAGTATAAATATTTTCTCCGATTTCTTCCTGTAATAATCCCTTTCCTTTTTTGAAAATAAATACATATGGAACAGTTCCCCGGGTCTCCATAAACCTTATTTTTTGAGCACCATAACCCTCCAGTACATTGTACAAATTGTATCCTAATGATATTGAATCTTGAGCCCATTTTTCAGGTTGTATTGATTGTGTCTCATCACCTAAAACCGTATAAAGAAAAATGGTCATAGAATCAGGAATAGACTCCAGCAATTCTTTGATACCTTGCCTGTTGTCTTTTACTACCGGATTATAAACAAATTGAATATTATTTTTATTGCTATTGGGTATGCTTCGGAAATCTTGTCCTGATTTATTCCTAAACCATTTTTGAGGGCCACATGCGACAATACATATTGAAGGTCGTATTTTAGGGTTTATATTTCCCCATCCGTCTCCATCAAAAAATGCAACTTTTCTATTGCTTGGAGTATATTTTTTCCCTATAATTCGTATTGAATGTTTTTTAGGAATAAAATCAAGTTTTCTATTTGTAAATTTAGTCCCGTCAAATTGGTCTTTTTGATACTGATAAAAATGGCTTTGATTCCATCCTTCCGATTCATTTTCCAAATAGATAAAAGAACTGTTTTCCCAATGTATATTATCAGGGCTTATCCTCCAATAGTAAACAGTTTTGTTTTGAAAATCAATACTTGGTTTCCAAGAAGCGATCCCTCCTTCGGATGATATTTTTTCACTTACTAACAGAGGGCTGTTAAATATTTCTGTCGTGTCAATCTGGATTGAATAATCTTGTTTTTTAACAAAAAAGTTTAATGTTGAAAATTTCAATTCAATTTCTTTATCAGAAATTATTGCGAATTCTTTTGGTGAAACAGGCAATACTTTATTGTTGACAACATTAAAACAGTATTTGATTTCTCCTGTTTCATCGGATAAAGTATTGTTATTTTCTGCAGCAGGTAGGGGAGATTCATCAATTTCCTCATCAGGATCTAATTGTATTGATGTACAGTTTTCACCAATGCAATCAAGACTATGAACATTAATTGGAATAGAAATATTATTTCTAGATTTTATTGTAGGCACTTTGTAATAAAAAATATCATCAGCCCCATTTGGCAATTCGTGCAATACTTTAATTTTTAATGAATCGTCAATTGAAGATCCCAGATTTACGATATCAAAACTTATGTTGGTATATTCATCAGTAGAGTTAATCAAATTTGAGTCACTTTTTATTGTTGAAGCATCTATTACAAAATCAGGACCGGAATGCTTGTAAAAAGTAACGGCAGGATCTCCGTGGTAAGTGAATTGTTGGTTCAATGTTAAAGTACCAATGTCAAAACTCTTTTCACCGGTATATTTGATTGCTCGTTGAACTATTTTCCCAATGCCCTCTCCGTACAATTCTCCAGTCAATTCATATATTTTTTCGCCGAGATTTGCCAAAGCGTATATATATCCTGTACCGCTTGTACCAATATAGGCAATTACCCCGGAGGAATCTAAAACAAACTCTTCACTTTGTCCAAATTTGTTTTTGGTGTGAATGTTACCAGAATAACAACCGAAGCTATAAAATACAGGAAATTTATCGTTTTTTAGGTCGTTTATATTAAAATCAGTTCCAGTGATACCCGAATGACCATAAAATGTTACAATACTCGCACCTTCATTTATATCACGAGTTATTTTTTTTGTAACTGACTCCTGTGCACTTCCGCTAGTTCTTCTATACGTATGAATATTTGCTCCAAATCTATTGTCGTGAATTATTTCACCCATTTTATTGAGATTCTCATCAATTATTTTAATTATATCTTCTGTTCCTCCAACGAGATGAATTACTTTTTTCATCCATTCTTTTTCTTCTATTGTTTGTGAATAATCGGAATAGCTCTCATATTTTTTGATTTTCTGTAAATATAAAGCTACTTGTAGATAATTTTTAGCAGCTAAACGACCTATTGGTAATTCAGGATAGTCTTTTTTATATCTAGAAGCTACTAGATTATCCGAACCCGGATATCCAAAAGTAGGGACAATAAATAAACCCTTGTTTTCACTTAACTGTTTTTCTGTCCTCATCTCATTGTATTCAAGCCCCTTGCCAATTATAAAAATATACTCCGGATTTGAGAAGTTATCTTTTATGTAAATGATGAAATTGTTCAAGGCAATATTGTGTCGGTTAATACCATATCCAAATTGATTATATATATCTTTTATGTCTACAATTAGAGTTTTATGACTTCCGCCCTTTGTTGATGATCTATAATCCGAATATTCTTCAATCCAATTTTTATTATTGTCATCTACAAATCTGCTTTTATCACTTATTATTATATAGTCTTTATCTGAATATAAAGTGTAATCAATAAATGTTTCCTTAGCCAAACCACTAACAATTTTAACATTTTTATCTAGATTTACCAATACTAAGTCTCTACGGCTTTCGCTTGGTGACAACACAAATTTTACAATATTATCTTCGATTATCGGAACTTGTCTTGTATTATTCTTTTTATCATATAATACAAAAGAATTACCTTCAAGATCAAAATTTTGTATTTCGATATATTTTTTTTCTCCACTCGGTTCAATACTGAAATTGAATACACTTTTATTTGAAAAATTAAATTCTCTGGAATATTCTAAATCTATAACAGAAACGCTATTTTTATCTTTATAATTTGAGTTGTTTACTCCTTCAAGAGAAATAATCATTTCATTTTTTATATCTGTCTGATCAATATCAATGTAAGTGTCTCCACAGAAAAAGCTATTTCTGGTTTCCTGTTTTTTCACTTCACCATTTACAGAAAAATTAATTTTATGAATTCCTAAATTTGTAGAATATCTTATACGTAATCGTGGTTCTATACCGGAATTATAAGCATTGTCGGTTTCTATTACAAATGAGTTTTTTACTTGTAGCATGGAACCAAAACCTTCTCCAATATCAAAACTTGATTTATAGACATGATTTTGAATGTTTCTTAACGGTTTATTGAAGTATTCATGGTTTATTATCTTTTCTTTATGAATATAATAAGGCTCTGGCGATGGCAAATTATCACTTAAGTTGGTATTGATTACTGTATACCTTTTGTTTGTCGATAATTTGTCCCATGTCAAGAAATACGCTGCAGTATCATTAAATAAGCTATATTCAGGATTGAAAAGATAAGATTTATTGGTAAACAGAAAAGAGTCCAGTTTTGAACGGTTTTTAAATCCGTAGAATTCAATATAGTCATTTGAAGAAAATTTACCTTCTGTGGTAGAGTATAACGCTATTTCTTTACCGAAAGAAAACAATTGAAAGTCTTTACCGGTAATATTATCCAAATCAATCCCTGCTTCTTCCAATTGTATATATGTAATTCTATAAACACCATCTTCAGATACTGGGATTTTAAAGTATTCTTTATTATTATCTACCCATTCATTTCCGTATTTAATGTTGCCAAGGTCATCAATTAATTGTGCATAACTACAACTGAATAAAAAGATTAATATAAAAGTAACGTACACGGTTCTCATATGCATGATATTTAATATAATTAGCCAAAAGAAAACACTTTAGTTAAAATAGCAATATGAAACAACTTTGTTTTCTTCTTGTTATATGCGATATGACGAATAAAAACAAAAAACCCTTACAATTAATGAAAAAAGATTAACTACAATTTTAAAATTTTAAATGTTTTTATTTTTTTCCCATTGTTTATTTTACAAAAATAAAATCCCTTAGTCAAATTGTCGGAATTTATTTTTATCTTGTTAAAACCCTTTTTCAAATTGTACATAAATAATACTTTTCCATCAGTATTGACTATTGCTACTTCATTGTTTTCATTGTAAAAGTAAGCATTTATTTCAAATTGATTAGTAAAAGGATTGGGAGAAATCATTATTCTATCATTATTATCAAATATTACAGAGATTATTTTGGAATAATGAACTTTTCCGTCAAGATCCATTTGCTTTAATCTATAATAATTGACTCCCAAATATGGATAAATATCCTCTAAGGAGTATGTATTTTTTGAGTGATTATTATTTCCTTTTGCTATCACACTTTCCAGTTCTTTAAAGTCTTTTCCATTTAAGGATTTTTCTAAGATATATTCATCACAATTAATTTCGTTTAATGTCTCCCAGTACACTAAAACACTATTTCTTTTCTTTCTTGCGTCAAAGGATAATAACTGAACGGGAAGACTTGATGATTTTACGTAAAATGATTTTGTTCCTGTATTGTTAGTATAGGATTTTTCTTCCTGTTCATTGTCTGCATTTATCTCAACTGAAAATTCATTATAACCTGATAGTTCTCCTGCTGAATTATCATATTCAAAGCTAATATCATAAGAAGAATTGGCTAATAATGCCGGATATCTTTCATTGTAAATCAGATCTTGTCTGTCAGGCCTTTTTATTTTAAACCTCACAAGGATTGGTCCCATGTCTGTGGTAGTATTATTAAAAATACTTGACTTAAATTTTAATTGTTCTCCAAAATTCAAAGTATCACTTAAGAAATAGGAACTGCTTGTTTGCTTCAAAATTGCATCAGGGAATTCTTTGTATAATACACGCCAAAAATCAAGTTTGGGGGGGTCTCTTCTTAATTTATCAATTGCATAATACTTTAGTTGAAGATAAGGATATTGTTGTGCATCAATATCTGAAATGTTGAGATTATATACTGATCTAAGTGTATCAACAACTGTTTTATTATTGTCTTTATCTACTTTGTAAACTACAACATATGAGTCAATATCATTTTCGTCTTTGTTGGATTCCTGCCACGATACAGTATTCCATCGTTTGGCAGGACCTATTAGTTTTGATATAAAATTACCTTTTTTTCTATTGATAAGCACATTTTGAGATATTTCAAACACATCATCTATTGTTTCACCTATTTCTTCTTGAATGACTCCCATGCCTTTTTTAAATACCAATATATATGGTACTGTTCCTCTACTTTCCATTAGACGCAATTTTTTGGCTCCATATCCTTCCATAAGGCTAAATAGGTTGTATCCCAGATCAATAGAATCCTTTGCCCAAGTCTCAGGATATAGACTGCTTGAGCTATTACCTAAGATGGTATAGAAAAAAATTGTCATTGAATCGGGCATTGCTTCTAGTAATGCTTTAATCCCTGCCACTTGATTATGTTGATGAGGTTTGTATTTAAAGCTTAATGAGTTAAATTCATGAACGGGTAAGCTATTAAAATCTGTTTTGGTTTTATTTCTAAACCAATAATCGGGGCCCCATCCTGAAATATTAATTATCGGTATATCATCAAATTCATTCATATGTCCCCAGGTCTCACCATCTACATAGCACACTTTGCCTTCATCGTACTTTTTTCCTATTATCCTGACTGTTCTCATCTGAGACTCAAAATCAAACTTCCTTCCGTCAAAAGTCGTTCCATCAAACTCATCTTTTAGATATTGATAATAATGGCTTTGATTCCATCCTTTCCCGCTATTTGGCAAATAAATAAAAGAGCTGTTTTTCCATTCGATTAATTCTTCATCAGTATTGCTAACACCTACTCTCCAATAATATACTTTATTTGATTTAAAATTCATGTTTGGAGACCATGTAATAATACTTTTGTCTGACGAGATCTCTCCCTCCTTTAATAATTGACTATTGAATAGCTCACTTGTGTCAATTTGAAACACATAGTTTGCAGGGTTTGCGAAATAGTTTGATAAAGATGCTTTTAGTTCAATGTTGCTCTCGTTTACAATACTGAATTGACTAGGGTATAAAGACTCGACTTTGTTGCTTAAGATACTAAAACAAAAAGAATTTTCTCCATATTCATTTGCAAAACTATTATTTTCTTCTGCTTGCGGTTTGGGTCGCTCATCAATTTCTTTATGTGGATTGATGTCAATAGAAATACAATTATCTCCTATCCCGGACATTCCGTCAGTAGGAATACTAAAAGAGATACTATTTCTGTATTTAGGAGCTTCTATTTGTTTTTCATATATTTCAGATTCTCCGTTTGGAAGTCTTCTGACAACTCTAATAGTTAAATTATCATCAACACCTTTACCTATATTAATTACTTTAAAATTTAGAATAAAATTGTTATCCCCTGCTGTAACTTCGCTTGGAATTGTTGTTGCTGAATTATTTTCGACGACATAATCCGGAAAATTATAAAGATGTAGTTTTATTGCAGGGTCACCATGAAAAGTGAATTGTTGATTTAGTGTAACGCTCCCAATACCACCTCCCTCTTTGCTAGTAGTTTCCAAAGACTTTTGAACTATTTCACCCACGCTATGACCGTACATTAGATTGCCGGTATTGTTGTATATTAATTTTCCTAACCTTGAAAGACTACCTGTAAATCCTGTTCCGCTCGTTCCGGCATATACGATTACCCCGCCTTCATTGAGTACAAAATTTTCACTTTGTCCATTTGTACTATTTGTATGAATATTTCCTGAATAGCATCCTAAGCTATAAAATACCGGATATTTATCATTATTTAATCCGGAGATATTAAAATCAGTACCGCTTACTCCTGAGTGTCCGAAGAAAGTTACCATTGCAGCTCCTGATGTTATATCATCCACTATTAGGTTTGTTACCGATTCCTGAGCTGTGCCGCTGTTCCTTTCATAAGTATTTACCTTAGCTCCCATATTGCTATTCTTCATAAGAGTTCCCATAAAATCCAGTGAGGTCCTTATTTGACCGATTATATCAGGCGTACCTCCGACTAAATGTATAACTTTTTTCATCCATGCTTTATCTTCTATGGTTTGGCTATATTTCAAATCATTTTCATATTTTTTTACTTTTTCCAGATAAGTAAACAGCTGATTTGCATTCTTTGCCGCAATTCTTCCTATCGGTAAGACAGGATAATCGTCCCCATGTCTAGCTGCCATTAAATTATCCGAACCCGGATGACCATATGTTGGTACATGAAATAGATTGATCGGATTGTCCAATTGTTCTTGAGTTCTTATTTCATCATATTCCAATCCTTTTCCTATAATCAATATAAATTTAGGATCAATAAATTTATCTTTAATATAAATAATGTAGTTGTTCAAACTCTGATTGTGCCTTTCAATCCCATAGCCAAATTGATTAAAAATATCATTAATATCAACAATCATAGTTTTATATCCACCTCCAATTGTTGATGATCTGTAGTTTGCATATCCTTGGACTAAATCTTGTCCGGAATTGAAGGCCTCTCTTTTTGTGATAATTATATAGTTTTTGTCGATACCGGAAGTGATATTATTAAATGAGACTCTCTCCAAAGAATGTATTGATTTTACTGATTTATTTGAATTTATTAGCACCAACTCTCTTCCTTTACTTGGAGGAAGAATGAATTTTACAAGTTTGTTATTAAAATCAATTATTGGAATAATCCTTTTATTGTTTTTTGTGTCGTATAATACAAAAGAATTGCCTTGAATATCAAAATCTTCTATTTCGAAATATCTATTGTAATTGCTACTCGTTAGATTAAATTTAAAATAGCTCTTATTTAAGAATTTAAATCTTCTGGAATATAATAAAGAAATTGTAGATACAGAGTTTTTATCGTCATAACTACTTCCTTCTATACTCACGTGCATATTGTCAGATAAGACATTATAATCTAATGATATAATTGTACTGCTTGCTGTAATACCATTTTTTACAATATCTTTAACCGTATTACCATTTACTTTGAACAACACATGATGGCCACCAAGATCGGTAGCAAGTCTTATATTTAGTATAGGTTTGTATCCTGTATTTATTCTGTCATATGTTTTTAAAGCGAATGTATTTATCTGCTGTAGTTTTGATCCATAACCTTCTCCGGTATCAAAATTAGATTTATATATATGATTAACGATACTTCTCAGAGGCTTAATGTAATTCGATGTATTGACTATCTTTTCCTCATGAATATAAAAAGTTTCTTTAGGAGGTAAACTATTACTTAAATTATTGCTCGTTTCTTGATATCTCTTGTGTGACGAATTATTCCATGTGAGATAATATGTTGCATTGTCATTAAACATGCTATATTCAGAATTAAGAATATCGTTCTTATTCCTAAACAAAAATGAATCTAATTGTGATTTGTTCTTTTCTCCATAAAACTCAATATAATCACTAGATCCAAAACTACCGGATGTGCTTGTGTACAATGAGACTTCCTTGCCATAAGCAAAGAGTTGAAAATTTCTACCACTTATTGATGATGTGTTTATTCCTGCATTCTTCAAATCTTGATATGAGATTCTGTAAATACCATCTGAATTTACAGTAAACTTATAGTAAACCTGCGAATAATTTATCCACTCATTACCATATTTTACATTGCCAAAATCATCAATCATTTGAGCATTCGAATCAAGAACTAATATTAAGAAAAGAAATCTAATTATCACTTTCATATGCATAAAATTTATTATCGTTGGCGTTATGTGTATTTAGAGACATATACGATTATTGAATCATCTTAGTCCAATCTCACTACTTTGTGACGGTTAAATTATTAAAAGTCTCATTAATTTATTAAAATTGTACAGATTTTAACTTTTAAAAATAACTGTGAATTGATAATACCGCTCTCTATTTTATTGTTTTTACTGATATTAAATCTTCTATATTGGGTTTTTGTTTTTTCAAAATTCTCAAGATTTCACGATTTAAATAGCCAAAAGATTGGCTTTGGTGGAATAATTAATCATTCTGCTATATTGATTGCTGTAAAAAATGAAGAGGAGAACATTTTAAAAAACCTTCCTTCACTATTTGACCAGTATCCAAAAGATATAGAGTTTGTGGTAGTGGATGATTATTCTACTGATAATTCTGTTGAAAAACTGAATCAAATTTTCGCCTTAGAAGAAATAAAAGTATTGAAAAATGATTTTAATCCGGGAAAGAAACAGGCGATCTCTTATGCGATCTCAAAAATTGATAAAGAATATTTGCTTTTGACAGATGCTGATTGCTTTGTGAAGTCTAAATATTGGGCAAAAAAAATGTTCGAAAAATTTGACTCCAAAACTTCGATAGTTCTGGGTTATAGCCCTTACACCGGTAGTAGTTTGCTTCACAGATTTATAAGATTTGAAACATTTATCGCGGCTCTTCAGTATTTTAGCTATTATTTGTTGCGCATTCCATATATGGGAGTTGGTAGAAATATGGCTATAAGGAAAAGCCTGTTTGTCGAAAATGATGGGTATGAAAAGCATATTGATATAAAATCCGGAAATGATGACTTATTTGTAAATGATAATGCCAGCTTTGAAAATACTTCTATACAAGTAGATCCTGATTCATTTGTATATTCAACTCCCTCTGATAGTCTCACAGGTTTTATAAAACAAAAATCAAGGCATGTCAGCACTTCATTTAGGTATAAATTTTTGCATAAGCTATTACTTGGTATTTATTCATTTTCACATATTGGTTTTTATATAGCACTGATATTTAGTTTTTTTGTTTTGCCTTTTTATGTTAGTTTCAGTATTTGGTTTTTCAGACTTTTAATTATTTACTTGACTGCTTATAAGTCTTTTATCAAATTAAAAGAAAATGATTTGATGATTTATCTACCTATTTTAGATTTTTTTATGTTTTTATATTATACTTTTATTGGAATTTATTATTTCTTTGCTTCTAAAAATAAATGGTAATGAATATTGATGTTATTTTGAAATATTTTCCGGAACTCTCAAATATACAAATAAACAAATTATCAAAACTCTTTGCCTTATATAAAAGCTGGAATGAAAAAATTAATGTTATTTCTAGAAAAGACATTGACAATTTATATCTCCATCATGTACTTCATTCTCTTGCTTTGTTAAAGTTTTATAGCTTTAATGACGGAAATAAATTTTTAGATATTGGCACCGGTGGTGGTTTTCCGGGTATTCCCCTTGCCATAATGCTGGAAGGTTGTGATTTCACTTTAATTGATGGAAAATCAAAGAAAATAAAAGTAGTAAATGAAATTGCTACTGAATTGGGTTTGAAAAATGTAATTGCAATTCATAAAAGAGCTGAAGAATACAAAGAAAAATTTGATTTTATTACTATTAGAGCAGTAGCCTCAATGGATAAATTGCGTATGTGGTCTTTTCCCTTGTTAAAAGTAAATAGCAAAGGGCCAATGCCACCCGGTTTGTTCTCATACAAAGGAGGAAATGTAGTTGAAGAGTTAAAATACTTGGAAAAATCGGATTATTTTGAATCAAATCATATCTTAGAAAAAATAGATCACGGTTACTTTAAAGAGAAGTTTATTATTTATTTACAGAAATAATTATTTTATGGAGAATCTAAAAATATCGGTAACAGGCAAAGTTCAGGGCGTATGGTATAGAGCTAAAACTAAAGAAAAAGCAGATGAATTAAGATTGTCCGGATTTGTAGTAAATCAAGACAATGGTTCTGTATATTTGGAGGTCTCAGGAGAGAAAGATATTGTATATGATTTGGTAAAATGGCTTCAAAATGGTTCAGAACTTTCTATGGTAAAAAAGGTTTGCATTGAAAAGAACCATATATTTCATAAAGATGGCTTTGTCATAAAAAGATAATAATATTGAAAAAAATAAAACGCAATATAAGACTTTTATTGAAATATATAGATGTTTTTGGTCTTTATGGTATTGTTCTATATGCTAAGATTATGTATGGTTTTAGTGAAAAAATAAGTATTTCAGGATTTAGTTTTCCAGTAATCGTTAGAAGGAATACAAGCGATAAATTTGTTTTTAATCAGATATTTATCGAAGAGGAATACAATATCGAATTTAGTATTTACCCCAAAATAATATTAGATGCCGGAGCAAATACTGGTCTTTCTGCGATTTTTTTTTCAAAGAAATATCCTTTGGCGAGAATTATTGCAATCGAACCGGAAGAAAATAATTACAGATTGTTGGTTGAAAATACAAAATACTATAATAATATTATTTGCTTACAGAGAGCTTTGGCAGATACTCAAAATCAACGGTTGGCAGTAGTGTCAAAAGGCTTAGGAGAATGGGGGTTTGTTACTGAAAAAATCGAAAATCAAAAAAATATAAATCAACAAATATTATCTATAACTGTAGATGAAATTGTAGAAAAATACGATATTGAGTCTATTGATATTTTCAAAATAGATATAGAGGGTGCGGAAAAGGAATTATTTGAAAGCAATTTTGAAAATTGGCTACCAAAAACACAAAACATAATTATCGAATTTCATGATAGGATAAAAACGGGGTGCTCCGATTCGTTTTACAAGGCAATTGGTAATTATAACTTCAAGTCATTTGCTAAGGGGGAAAATTATATTTTTGTTAATAAAGAAATTGGTTAGATGTCAATAATTCAAAGTTTATGGATAGGTAAAAGTTTTTCTGTTATGGAAAAACTATGTGTTTCTTCTTTTATGAAGAATGGAGATGAATTTCATCTGTATACATATGATGATATAGAAAACTTGCCGGAAAATGTCATTTTGCATAATGCTGATAAAATCATATCATCTGATAAGATATTTAAGTATAAAAAACATAATAGCTATGCCGGATTTGCCAATTTGTTCAGATACAAACTATTATTGGAAAAAGGAAATTATTGGGTGGATACAGATGTTATTAGCCTAAAAAAATTTGATCACGATGATGACTATTTATTTGCAAATGCAAGAACACCAAGAAGGATTTTGTTTTATGGCAATACTGTCTGTAATTGTGTCATGAAAGCGCCAAAAGATTCTGAAATAATGCAGTATTGTTATGATGAATCGAGAAAAAAAGATTCTGCTGAAATTTCTTGGGGTGAGACAGGACCGGAACTATTGACGAAAGCTACAAAAATATATGGATTGAAAAAATTTGTTTCTCCCTCTTCAGCATTCTGCCCCATTAACTGGTTTGAATGGGAAAAAATAATAAAAGGTCACCCTAAAACATCTGTTCTTAATGACTCTTATGCTATACATCTCTGGAATGAAATGTGGCGCAGATCTAAAATAAATAAATCAGGGGAGTTCCCTGAAAACAGTATTTATGAGAAGTTGAAAAATAAGTATCTCTAAGGCAGTTTTTAAAAATCAGGTTCTATCAATAGGGTCTGATTCTTAATGATTTTAAATGCTTTATAGACAGTTACTAAACTTTGTTTTTGATTATTTTTTGAACTTTCTCCTCATTTAGTCCAGTTTTCCGTCATTTTATTCAAATCTACAAACACCATATCAAAGTATGGAGCAAAAGATTTTAAATCATCCAGTAGGTTATCTAAATAAAAGTATTTTATTCCCAGTCTATTTTTGGGGGGGTATAAATAATTTATAACTAATTGTTATAAAGGAAAATAATACTAAAAAATAGTTTGCCCAGAAGATAGTTTCAGATTTTAAATAATCAAGAAAAAATAAATCAATAATTTTATTATTAAATAAAATTATTATAACATTATAGAATAAATGGGCTAACATTGAATAAATTAAACCATTTTTTATTCTTAAAAGCGCAAACACTATTCCTAAAATAAAATATTCCGCCAAAGGTAAATAATCTAAAGCATAATTACCGATTGCAATATAAAAATGTGCAAGAGAATATAAAATAGATGTAATAATAATCCCTGAAAACACCATATCATCTTTAATAAAAATTTTTAGCAAATAATCTCTAAAAAAAAATTCTTCAAAAATTGGTCCAACAATTAAAACAGGTATTATGTCAATAATAATATTATCCCTAAAATTATATTTAAATTCAAAAACTATTTCTTCATTAAAATTATGATAAAAAGGGCTAAATAACATAGACGATAAGTATATATAAATTAACGAAACAATTACTTGTATATAAATTCCCTCTTTGTTATTAATAAAAGATATTTCTTTTCTATTATTAATTAAATATATAATTGAAAAAACAATAAAAATTATATTTGGTATATAAATTAATAGATTATATAAATAATAATATTTCAAATATAGCTTTTCTAAATCATGTATTTCCAAATATAATAAAGGGAAAGCATAAATATATAAAAAAGCATATAATACAAAGAACCGAAGCAATACCTTTAAATAAATGCTATAACGCCTATTATTTTGAAACATTTAATTAATATTTATCGATTATTTTTTTAGGGAATTAATGTTTTTTTTAAATTTTTATTTACATTAATTACACTATCTTTTATATGTTCGAATTTAGATATTTCTCGATTCCTTTTATAATTTGCCATTAAATGATATATCATATTCCCAGCATTCCTCTCTCCCAATCCATCATGTTTACCTTGTATTGCATCATTACTATTTTTATACAGTTTTTTTATTGAATCTAAAGAATTATCTATTTTGTTAATTTTAGTATTATTTTTTTTTAATTGATTGATATTTCTAATTACTATAATCTCATTAGCTTCTTTATCATTCTTAGCACATGCTGCTGAACTAATATCAACTTTTCCTCCAGGATTTATTTTAGATTTAGTTATACCATCATTTTTATCAACATAAGTACCATGTCCTTGTTCTTCCATAATATTATATGCTTCCTGTCTTGTTATTCTCGCATCTTGAACCAATGTTTCAGCTCCGTCTCCAGAATCAGCAACCCATTTCCCATCTCCATCTTCATGCCATTCCGGCTCTCTTCCCGTAGGATCCACCAGCCTCACCGGATTATCAAGAGTGTATGTGTATGGACTCCAGCCGGGGTACTTCTCCGCCAGCGGATCCACACTCATAAACCTACCAATTTTGGCATCATAATATCTTGCTCCGTAGTAGTAGAGGCCCGTTTCGGGGTCTTGTTCCTTGCCGGTAAACCGGTAGGGAGTGTTCCACGAGAGCTCGCGCCAGTCCACATACGATTCTCCAAACGGCATATACTCTATCTGTTGTACCGGTGTGCCCGAGGCGTCTGTGATCACAT
>Ga0256833_1001086_pt1 | contig 20461 bp, 22 predicted proteins | sample 356284metaG_FD_190535 | JGI IMG/M metagenome (GOLD analysis project Ga0256833, IMG submission 190535) | Hydrothermal vent microbial communities from Mid Atlantic Ridge, Atlantic Ocean - 356-284 | ecosystem: Environmental > Aquatic > Marine > Hydrothermal vents | place: Atlantic Ocean: Mid... | reverse complement strand
CGCTTCGCTGCAGGAGCTCTTCGAAGGTCCCAAGAGCGGATCCAACCCTGTAAAGATCTATGTCGCCAAGAAGCTGGTCACGATGTCGCCCACGGCCTCGGGCAATGCCGTGGCGGTCAAGAACGGTCGCATCGCCGGGATCGGCTCCGTCGAAGCGCTCAAAAAACGCTTCGCCAAAGCGGTCGTGGACAAAGAGTTTGCCGACAAAGTCCTCACCCCGGGGCTCATCGACCCGCATATGCATCTGTGGCTCTTCGCCCTGGTCTCCAACGCCAAGTTCATCACCCCCGCCGACTGGACGCTTCCCTGGGGCGACGAAAAGGGCGTGACGGGGCATGAGGCCTACATGAAGAGGCTCAAAAAGTACGAAAAAAGCCTCAAACCCGGCGAACTCCTCTTCACTTGGGGATACCACAAGTCCTTCCACGGCAAGATCGACCGCAAGATCCTCGACGAGCAAGTCTCCAGCACCCGTCCCATCATCATCTGGCAGCGTTCGGTCCACGAGATGTATTTCAACACCAAAGCCCTGGAGATGCTGGGGCTCAAAAAGTCCGACTGGGAGAACAAAGGCGAAGCCTCCACGATGGCTAATTGGGAAGAGGGGCATGTCTGGGAAAAGGGGCTCTACCTGGTCATCGGTAAACTCTTTCCCATCATCGCTTCGCCCGAGAAGTACAAGCTGGGGATGCAGCGCGCCCGAGACTATGTCCACGCCGGCGGGATCACCGCCTGCGCCGACCCGGGAGTGCAGCTGAGCAAGGAGCTGATCGCTTCGATGATTCAAATCCTCGAAGCGAGTCCCCTTCCTTTCGAATACGACCTTATCCCCGCGGGCAATTCGATCTATGACCACAACGGCAAAAACCCCGTCAAAACCCTCGAAACCGTCCGCGAAATGGCCAAGCACGGCGGAAAGCACATCAAATGGATGCAAAATCAGGTCAAGCTCTTCGCCGACGGGGCGGTCTATTCACAGCTGATGCAGATGAAGGAGGGCTACCTCGACGGCCACAAGGGAGAGTGGATCCAGACTCCCGAAGATCTGGAAAACTCCGCGCGACCCTTTTGGAGAGCAGGCTATCAGATCATCGTCCATGTCAACGGCGACCTGGGAATGGAGAAGACCCTCGACGTCCTTGGCGATTTTCAAAGCGAATACCCCAGATTCGACCATCGCTTCCGTATCGACCACTTCGCCTTTTCCGAGAAGGATCAGGTCAAACGAGCCGCCAAGCTCGGCGCGCTGATCAGCTCCAACCCCTTCTACACCTATGTGCTGGGCGAGCAGTACAGCAAATTCGGCATCGGCCCCGAAAGAGCCGAGGTAATGGCCCGGGGTCGCACGGTGCTGGACAACCACATCCCCCTCTCTTTCCACTCCGACTCCCCGATGGCGCCGGCGCGTCCCATGCTGCTGATGTGGGCGGCGGTCAACCGCCTGGGTCTCTCCGAAACCAAAGTGCTCGGGCCCCAGGAGCGCATCACGCCCAAAGAGGCCTTCCGTGCCGTGACCATCGACGCCGCCTACGCCATGGGCAAAGAGAAGGAGATGGGTAGCATCGATCTCGGCAAGAGGGCCAACTTCACTGTCTTTGCGCAGAACCCGCTGAAAGTCGATCCCAAGAAGCTCAAAGACGTCGCTCCCGTGGCGACGATCTTCGAGGGGAAAGTCTATCCGATCGAGACGAAGAAAGCGACGAAAGTGTCGGCAAAGATCATGAAGCGTCTGATCGCCTACTACAAAGCCGAAGGCCACGAGCAAGGCGATGCCTGCGTGGCCAACCAGATCCTGCAAGAGGGATTCAAAGAGACGAAATCCGATCGATAACCTAAAAAGGAGGAAAATGAAAAAGAAAATTTTCGTAAGTGCGGCAGGTGCCGTGATGACGATCTTGCTCGTGACGGCATGCTCCGACAGCAATGGAGCGAAAACCCAGGTCAAAACGGGTGGCGACCGAGACGCCCACGGATGCATCGCCTCCGCAGGCTACCGATGGTGCGCCAAAACGGAAAAATGTGAGCGTCCCTGGGAGCTGGCCAAAAAAGAGAAATTCGAAAAGAGTGCGGAAGCCTTCGATCGCTTCTGCAACAATCCAACCCAAAACAAGGAGAAACAATGAAAATCAAACAACGCACCCTCGCGCTGATCGCTGTGGCGGCCCTGGCCATCGGAGCCGATCCGGCCAATGCCTGTACGGGCCTGCAAATCACGACGAAGGACAAGGCTGTCATCAACGGACGGACGGTGGAATTCGGAGTCTTTCTCGACACCTCCGTCGTCTTCGTCCCCCGAGGCTACAAGTTCACAGGAAGCACGACTCTCGGACCGGGAAAAAAGTGGTCTTCCAAGTATGCCTCCCTCGGGATGATCCTCGTGGACAATAAAGTGATCGTTGATGGCATGAACGAAAAAGGACTCGCCACGGCAAGCTTCTACTTCCCCGGCTACGCCAAATACAGCGTCACCACCAAAGAGAACCAGAAAATTTCAATGTCCTCTTCGGATTTCACCCAGTGGATCCTCTCGGAGTTCGCAACGGTCGACGAAGTAAAAAAAGCCATCGAAAACAACGAAGTGGCGATCTCTCCCGTCCTCACACCGGGCTTCCCTCCTCAAGTGCAACCCTTTCACTTCATCGTCTATGACCGAAGCGGCAAGAGCATCGTCATCGAGCCGTTAAATGGCAAACTCAAGATCTATAACAACCCCATCGGCGTCATCACCAACTCCCCCACCTTCGACTGGCACATGACTAACCTGCGCAACTATGTCAATCTCCTGGCTCACACCCCCGACGAGGTCAAAGTCTTCGGTACGACCATCAAGCCTCTGGGACAGGGAGCTGGTATGCTGGGACTCCCCGGCGACTTCACGCCGCCGTCCCGTTTCATCCGGGCTACCGCCTTCGCCGCCAGCTCCATTCCTGCCGAGACGGCAGACAAGGGCGTGCTGCAGGTCTTTCATATCCTCAACAACTTCGATATCCCCGTCGGAGCGGCGCGGACCCTCGAAGAGGGCAAGATCTTCTCCGACTATACCATGCTAACCCTGGTCAGAGATACCAAAAATCTGCGCTTGTACTACAAGACCTACGACGATCAGACGATCAAGATGGTCGATATGAAGAAGTTTGACTTCAACGGCAAGAAGATTCTCCGGCTCCATACCAAGACGGAGCAGTCCTATGTCGATGTCAGCTCCAAGCTGAAATAATGACTTATCTCCAAAGGAGCGGCCCAAAACCGCTCCACTTTGCTCCTTTTTAATTCTGAAAACTCAATCCTTCCCTCAACTCTTTTAAGTCACCCTGAGCGTCCGGAAAATGGCAATCTATAGGATTCCACCGTTGGAGGGTTCGTGCAGTATCTCGTCATTTGCTGCTACTTCTCCCAGAATATTCCAGATCTCTGGGGCATAAAATTCGATAATCATAAAGCCCGATAGAATGATTACAATCCCGGAGATCTGAAGATAAGAAGAGAAGATTTTGGGCATACTTGTAGTGCATATGATCAAAGCGAACCAGTACTAAAATGGTCCCTTTGACAATAGGGGACTCAGAAAAATATCGACAATACAGGAGTTTTAGCGTGAAAATAAGGGTCTATTACGAGGACACCGATGCCGGAGGGATTGTCTATCACTCCCGTTACATTAACTTCTGCGAACGGGCCCGAAGCGAAGAGTTTTTTCGTCGGGGGATGATGCCCTTCGGCGAAGAGCGCAGCGGTTTTGTCGTGCGGCAGATCAAAGCGGACTTTCTGGGGATGGCAAGGCTAGGAGATCTGCTGGAGGTTCGCACCGAGATCATCGAAGAGCAGCGCAGCGCCGTGCGGCTGCGCCAAAGTATCCATCGAAACGGCGAGGAGATCTTTGTAATGAAGATACTCCTGGTCTATGTTGTTGCAGGGCGTCCAAAGCGAATCCCCGCCGAGCTCCTGGAAGTCGTTCGAGCGCTGGAAGGTGCTCCTAACCGATCAGATAGCTGACAGCGAAACCGATCGCGCTGGCGGCGATAAAGATCGAACCGAACATGAACGAGGAGAACACCTTGATCAGGGGGTAGGCGCTATCGTTGCGACGAAGCCCCAACCGCCAGAGGTCACGATAATATTTACGACGGAACGCATGATCGCCTTATTGCCTATTCAAGTTTTTGAGGCGCATCATCCTTCCCGGGCGTCGGCCAGCGTCAGGGCAAAGAGAACCTCTACATCCTGCGACTCCAGAACGCGACGGGCTTCGTCAAGGGTGGTGCCGGTGGTGACGATATCGTCCAGGAGTAGCGCCTTGATCCCCTTCGGACCGCGATAGACGAACTGGCGGGGATTCTCCAGGCGAAACTGCAGGGACTTTCCTGCGTAACTCACCCTATTGCTCGCCCGCAGAGCACCGTGCAGAGGCCGAAGATTCTCGAAACGACTCCAGTGGGACAAAAGAGCCGTATGGGAGTAGCCGTGGCGCACGCTCTCATCAACCGCCAGAATCAGCGCCGGCTCATCAAGACCCTCGGCGAAGGCTTCGAGAAAAGGAGCGACGTGCCGCCGACCGAAATAGCGATAGAGCCGATGGCCCCTGGGCACATGTTTACTCAGAAGAAAGGGGGAGATATTTTTGTAACGAAAGAGGCTCACTACATCCAAAGTCCCAACGCGTCGGGTAGAGACCGTCGGTCTAAAAAGCGTCTCATGGCAATTATCGCAAATCACTCGCAAACTCCACCTTTGACAGCTAAGGCATCGCACGATTTACCTCTCTTTAAAACTCTTTGGCTATATTCTGACCAAATTTATCAGGGTTATCCTGAACCAGGAGTTGAACGATGATGCCATTTAGCGATGAGGACCTCTGCGTCGCCGTCAAAAACTTCCTTCCTTCCATCGAGGAGTATGTCAAATCCCACGAAGGGACCATGGGCTTTCTCGGGGTCAAAAACGGCACCGCCTATGTAGAACTCGGAGGGACCTGTAACGGCTGCTCCATGAGTACCATGACCACCAAGATGGTCATCCAGAAAAAACTCAGAGAGCTGATCCATCCCGAGCTCAATGTCGAGAGCATCTTCCCCGGACAGCATGACCAATTGCCCAGTGGATTGGTCACCTGCTGAAATTCCCTTTACCTCCACACTTCAAAATATCAATCGCATAAGATTCGGCTGATTGCCCGACCGGCCTGAAACCGGAAGCAGGCTATATATTTTTAAATATTATTTTCTCGAACCTCAATCTCCCGTACTAAACTGCCAACTTTTTCGTATGCTTCCCCGATTGGTTGAGGCTTCAAACTCCACACGATAGAGGCTTCGGGGAGCGAGCTTCGCCAGAGGGATCAGAGCGAAATCGGTGGGTAGGAGCTTGCGGTGGGGATCGTTTCGACTCGTGAGGACATTGGCCCTTATGCGCTTGCCCCACGCGTCGTAAAGACGAAACTTTTTCAGCCTGACCCTTCGGTAGTAAGCGGGGTTTAGCTGTACCGTCACCGGATACCCTGCCCCGTAAATGCCGGGAATAGGATCGGGCGTCTCCCGGACGAAGCGGCGGCCGACCCCCTTGGCACCCGGGGGCGGATAGAGCACCATCCCGGGATTACGCCGCTGGACCGCAACCAAAGCCCGGGTAAAATCTCCCTGGGCAATCCGCTGTTTCGGATCGGAGCAGATTCGGTAAATATACTTGCCCTTCCCCGCAGATCCCGGACTTTTGCATAGCTTTGCCAGAGCCGAAGATGCCAAGTCATAGACATAGATACGCCCTCGGCGATTGCCGTATTCGCTGCTGCCCATCTCGTCGACACGAAAATCCAGGAACGCGAGCCGGTGATAGAGCGTCGCCGTCAGCACCCCTACCGAATGGGCGTAACTGGAGTCGCCGTATGAGATATTCTCCACTCCCGCCCGGCTGGGATAGCCTGCCCGGACCATGCGATCCGAGGGAGTCCGGCCGGTGAAATAGGGGCCTCCCGGCCGCTCCGTATGTCCTTTGCGACGAAGGCGTCCCAGGTATTTGGCGTGATGGTATGCGGCACGGGAGAGCTCGTAGTTGTTTGTCAGAGCGATCATCCCGGCGCTCCGTCGCACCCGATTGACCTCCCTCACCCCGTCCCGGTCATAGGCCGCCAGGCTTAGACTCAACAACAATCCGATAATCAAAAGACGCATGCCGGCTCCAATCCCTTTAATATTTTATAATATCCACTAAAGAGGCTTTGACTTTTTTGGATAGAATAGCACAAATCAATCCAAAGGAAACAGCAGATGAAACAGGGAATGACGGGAATAAGCAGCTGGAGCCTCCTGGCTCTTTTGGCCCTCTCTTTGATGCCGGGCTGTGGCTCTTCGCCTGTTCCCTGTGTACCCGGAGTCGATAATGGGGGAAGATTCTGCTATCAGGGTATCGACTTCGGTAGAGCCGACGATCCCCTATACCGCCAGGGGATCAAAGACGGTTGTAGTACCGGAAAAGGCTATTTCCGCAAAGACTACTCCCTCTCTAGTACATCGCCGCTTTATCGTGCCGGCTGGGACAAAGGACGAACACTCTGCCGCCCCGAAGGCTGGTCCGACTCTCCCACCTACGCCTATCATCCGATTCCTTCTTCCGCGCAACATTCCGACACCGGAGAAGAGGAGTATGTCTCTACGGAGGAGCGGATAAGACGCTATAGCACTGAGTAATACTCTCGGCACTCCGTCTACAAAATCTTCAACGGCGATAGGGGATCGGATCCTCCACCCCGGCATTTTTGAAACCTTGGAGCCTGAGACGGCAGCTGTCGCAAACTCCGCAGGCCTCCTCTTCTTCTCTATAGCAGCTCCAGGTATGGCTCAGATCCACACCGATCTCCAGGGCGGCAGAGACGATCTGGGATTTTTTCAGATGAACCAAAGGCATCTCGATATGGATCTTTGTCTCCTCCTTCGTTCCAAGATTGATGGCTCGCTCCATGGCCCGAATATAGCTCTCCCGGCAGTCGGGATAGCCGCTGCTGTCCTCTTCCACGACGCCAATAACGATCGCTTCGGCTTCGTGCTTCTCGGCGATGGCGGCGGCGATGGAGAGGAAGATCCCGTTGCGGAATGGAACATAGGTCACCGGCACGCCCGGTTCGATCCCCTGCGTGGGAACTTCGATAGAGGGGTCCGTCAAGGCCGAGGCCCCGATCTGAGAGAAGAAAGGCAGATCGATCTCATAGTGCTCCGCCGCCTCCAGATCCTGGGTCAGCCGCCGAAAACACTCCAACTCTTTTCCTTCGGTTCGCTGACCGTAATTGAAATGAACGGCGATGATCTCATATCCTTCCCGCTTTGCCAGGGCAGCCGCCACCGCACTATCCATGCCTCCGGAGATGATACAGACCGCTTTTTTCATTCTCTCTTCCTTAATATTTTTAAATATATTATTGAATGTCTTACGATCAAAGAGCGATTTTACCCTATTTCGGGTAAACTCTCTTCCCATGATAGAACTAGACAACCGTACCTCCTTGCCGGTCGATACCGATATGCTCCAACGCATCGCCCTTAAATGCACGGAGCGGGATCTCGAACTAATCCTTTGCGACGATGAAACGATCCGGGAGCTCAACCGAGAGTACCGGGGGAAAGATCGCCCCACCGACGTCCTCAGTTTTCCCCTTGATGGGGTGCTTCCTCATCAACCTCTAGGTTCGCTAGTCGTCTCGGCCGATAGAGTTCGGGAGAAAGCATCGGAGCTGGGTCACACCGAAGCCGAAGAGCTGACACTGCTTTTCATCCACGGTCTTCTCCATCTCCTGGGCTACGATCATGAAACGGACGAGGGAGAGATGCGCGCCAAAGAGGAGGCGCTGATCCGGGAACTCGGCTTACCCGAGAGCCTCATTGTCCGTACCGAAGGAGCTTGAATATGGACTATTTGATTTTTATCGTCTCTCTGGCCGCTCTGATCTGGGGGGCCGACCTACTGATTGCCCAGAGTGAAAAGATCGCTCTGCGCTTTAATATTTCCGAATATGTCATTGGAGCTACTCTCATTGCCTTGGGAACCAGCCTGCCGGAAATGGCAGCTTCAATCGCCGCCAGCCTCAATCACAAACCGGAAATTGCCGTCTCCAACGTCATCGGCTCCAATATTCTCAATATCACCCTCGTCCTAGCGATGGTTTTCATGGTGGCCCGTAAGATCAATCCCCACCGGGACTTCTTTGCCAAGGACAGTTCCTGGGCCCTCTTCCCGGTCCTGATCTTTGTCATCATGGCGATGGAGAACCAATTCAGCCGTTTCGACGGCATCGCCCTCCTGATCCTGATGGGAGCTTATCTCCTTTTTCTCAAAAACAGCGGACCGGATATCCTAGCCCTGGAGGATGAAGAAATCGAAGAGATAGAGCAGGCTCCTTTCGCCTGGCCGATGGTCACCCTCATGCTTCTCATCGGCTTTGTTCTGGTCATCGTTGGGGCCGAGTTCACCGTAGAAAGCGCTTCGAGCATCGCCCGCAGCCTGGGAGTCAGCGAGTGGGTCGTCGGAATTATCATGATCTCCCTGGGGACCTCCATGCCCGAGCTCATCGTCTCTATCGTCGCCTCCCTCAAAGGCAAAGCCGACATGGCCATCGGCAACATCATCGGCTCCAATATGGCCAACATCACCGTCGTCTTGGGCAGCGCCGCTGTCGTCAACGACCTCAAGCTCGACATGAGTAAATACCTCTTCGATATCGGCACCATGATCGCCGCAACTCTGATGCTGGTCTTCATCACCGCCAACCGGATGTACTCCAAACCGGCCGGCATCAGTCTATTGGTGCTTTTGGGCGTCTTCCTTCACCATACCCTCAGCTCTCTCTGACCCATCCTCCGTCAGCTCTCATCTCCCATGTTCGACAGCAAGATCCCGACCCATCGGGTATCGGGATGGCTGTCGAGAGCAATTTTCAGCGTCATCGTCAGGGGTACGGCCAGAAACATCCCTACCGTCCCGAAGACCCAACCCCACAGAATCAAAGAGAAAAAGATCACTGCCGGCGAGAGTCCCAAGCCGTCGCCCATGATCTTAGGTTCGATCACATTGCTGACGAGGGTGTTGATCAGCACATAGATCGCCGCAAGCCAGAGAACGACGGAGAGGTCCTTGTAAAATAGGGCCAGAAGAAGCGGGGGAATCGCCGCCAGGAGGGAGCCGATGACGGGAATGAAGTTCAAAAGAAATGCCAGAACTCCCCAGAGTACGGCATACTGGATTCCAAAGGCCAGTAGAGCCAGGGTCACCGCCACTCCCGTGAGCATCGAGGTGAAGCTCTTGATACTGAAGTATTTCTGAAGCGTATGTCCGAAAAGTTCGAAATTCTTCAGGGCTTCGGGCCTGCCGGTATAGATCCGTGCCAGCTTTTGATGAAAATAGGGGGCTTCGAACAGCAAAAAAGCCACTCCGATGATCACCAGCAATGCCTTGGAGAGGAATATCGTCACATTTCCCGCCGCCCGCCCGCTCAGGGCGACGAAGCTGCGCAGATCAAGGCTCTCGGCAAAAAAATTCGGATCGATCTCGATTCCAAACTCTTGTAGAGCCCTACTCCATCCTCCCACCACTCCTCTCAGCTTCTCTTCATAGAGCGGGAGATTTTGGACAAAACCTTCAAAGGAGTTCGCGACAATCGTCGCCAGGAAGAAGAGCGTCACCAAAACCAATGTCAATATAAATAAAAAAGCCACGACTCTGGGGATCCCCCGGCGTTGCAAGCCCAGCATCAGCGGAGTCAGTATAGAAGCGATAAAGATGGAGAGAAAGAGGATAATCACCGCCTGGGCCGCCATCTTGAGTCCGGCGACGATGACCACCAGGGCGCTGAGATAGAAGAGGTAGAGTGAGATACGATTCTTCTGCGTCATAGCACTCCCTTTTTCTCATCATTCTATCACACCAGAGGCTTTCGGTATAATTGCGCCAATTTCAATAAATAAGGATCATCGATATGGGCCTGGGAATCGGACTCGTCGGACTGCCAAACGTCGGTAAGTCCACCACCTTCAACGCGCTGACCAAGGCGCAAAACGCCGAAAGCGCCAACTACCCTTTTTGTACCATCGAACCCAACAAAGCGGTCGTCCCCGTTCCCGATCCGCGCCTGGATGAGCTGGCCAAAATCGTCAACCCCCAACGCATCCAGCACTCCACCCTGGATTTCGTCGATATTGCCGGCCTGGTCAAAGGTGCCAGCCAGGGCGAGGGCCTGGGCAACAAATTCCTCTCCAACATCCGGGAAACCGAGCTGATCCTTCAGATCGTGCGCTGCTTCGAGGATGAGAACATCACCCATGTCGAAGGCTCCATCGATCCGATCCGGGATATCGAAATCATCGAGAGCGAACTGATCCTGGCCGACATGGAGAGTCTGGAAAAGCGCATCGCCGCTCTCTCCCGCAAAGCCAAGGGCAACGACCGGGAAGCCAAGCTCCAGCTCCCCGTCGCCGAGGCGCTGCTGAAACACCTGGAGGAGGGGCAGCCTGCCGCCACCTTTCCCGACCAGGAGAACGAAGGCTTCCGCATCCTCGACAAAGAGCTCCGGTTGCTGAGCTCCAAGGAGATCATCTACGGCGCCAATGTGGACGAAGAGGGGCTGGCCGAAGACAACGGGTATGTCAAAGCCCTCAAAGCCTACGCCGCCGAGCGCAACCGGGAGGTGATCAAACTCTGCGCCAAGATCGAAGAGGAAATGGTGGAGTTCGACGAAGAGGAGAAGAAGGAGATGCTCGAATCCTTAGGCGTCGAGGAGTCGGGACTCGATCAGATCATCCGCAAAGGTTTCGAGAAGCTGGGACTCATGAGCTACTTCACCGCCGGAGTCAAGGAGGTCCGCTCCTGGACCATCCGCCGGGGCACCACCGCCCCCAAGGCCGCCGCCGTCATTCACAACGATTTCGAAAAAGGCTTTATCCGAGCCGAGGTGATCGCCTATGAGGATTTCATCGCCTACGGCGGAGAAGCGGGAGCCAAAGAGGCGGGGAAAATGCGCTTGGAGGGCAAGGACTACGTCGTCCAGGACGGCGACGTGATGCACTTCCGCTTCAATGTCTGATCGATCAAGGGACCCGAAGTTACACATCAGTTATGCCTCAGGGAGGGTTGCAATGAAAAAAAGAGTTTCTATCCTCATGATCGCGGGAATCGCCTTCCTGCTCGGCGGCTGCGGAGGTCAGAGCCGCGGTACCTTTCTCAAAGAGAAGGTCAGCGACTACAATATCAGCGAAACTGCCCGACGCTTCGCCGAAGCTCTCAAGCCCAAAAACTACCGCTTCATCCGTCTGGTCGATCACGAGGCCGAGGCAAACCGACTCAAACTCTACCTCAAGCCCACTCACACCCTGGTCCTGGACAATCCCAAGATCAGCGCCAAACTCCTGGACTGCAATCCCACCATGGCTATCGAGCTTCCCATCCGCGTCGGCATCTACAACGAGCTCAACGGCCGAACCCATTTGGTTTACACCAATCCCGAATACTGGTCGCTGAAACACAATATCAAAGACAAAACCTGCATCCAGCTCGTCAATCTGATCTCCCGGGATTTCGACGCAGCTACTGACGCTATCGTCAAGGTCCAGCCGTGAAACCGGGGCAGATCCTCTACAAAATCCGCCAAGCCCTCCGCCTCGACGACGAAACCCTGCTGCACCTCTATGCCCTCGAAGGTCATGAGATGGACCCCCATCGTCTCAAAGCCATTCTCAAAAAGCCCTCCGCCAAAGGCCATGAGAACGCCGATTATGAAGAGCTGGGGCTTTTCCTCGACGGCCTGATCCGCCTGCGCCGGGGCGCTCCCAAAAACCCCCCGGCCGACGATGCGGAGATCGAGCTTGACAACAACCTGGTCCTCAAAAAGCTCCGTATCGCCCTGGAACTCAAGGAGATGGACCTGGAGATGATCTTCGAAATGGGCGAGCGCCCCCTCTCCCGCTCCCAATTGCGCGATCTCTTTCGTAATCCGGCTCATCCCAAATACCTCCCCTGCTCCGATGCCATACTCAACGACTTTCTCCTGGGACTGGAGGAGTTTTGGGCCGATATGCCCTCCATCGAAGCGGGGAGCTGAGCTAAAATGAGGGTTTTGGTCCTGGGTGCCGGAGGAGTCGGCGGCTATCTCGGCTATCGGCTGGGACGCTTCGGCGACGCCGAAGTCACCTTCGTAGCCCGGGGAGCACATCTGGAGGCGATACGCTCCGGGGGGCTAGAGGTACTTGACGATAGCGAAACCTTTCTTTTCCGTCCCGAGCATGCCGTGGAAGACCCCTCCGGTCTCGGTATCTTCGATCTGATCCTTGTGGCCGTCAAACACACTGATCTGCCGGAAAGTCTCGAAAAGATCGCCGCCAATTTCGCTCCCGATTCCGTGATCCTTCCGCTGCTCAACGGCGTAGAGCACCGCCGGGAGATTTTGGAGCGCTATCCCGAGGCCGACGTGATGGAAGGGTGCATCTACATCCTCTCCAATATCCTCCGACCCGGCGTCATCCGTAAAAAAAGCTCGATCTTCAATCTCTGCTGGGGCCGGGAGGGGTTCGATCCCTCAGACTACGCCAAGATCGTCGATCTCTTCAATCGGGCCCTACCCCGCCACAAAGCGACGGCCGATATCGCCTACGTGCAATGGAAGAAGTTTCTCTTCATCTCCCCCATGGCGGCTCTGACATCCCGCTACGGACTGACCATGGATCGTATCGTCGCCGATCATCGAGAGGAGCTACGCAGTCTCATGGAGGAGATCGCCGTCCTGGCCCGGACAAAAGGCATCGACCTGGACGAGGAAATTGTGAACGAAATCCTCCAAAGGATGGAGCAGACCCCGCCGGGAGCCAAAACCTCCATGCAGCTCGATCTGGAAGCGGGCAAGCCCGCCGAGATCGAAGCATTACTCGGCTTCGTAATATCCGAAGGGCAAAAGATGGGTATCTCCATCCCGGTGATGCAAAAGTGCTACGAGAGTCTCACAAGCCGATAAGAGATTTCGATACCCTGCCCAGAGCCTTTAGCGCAGAAGTCGTAAAAACGCCTCCCCGTATCGTTCATACTTCACCTCTCCAATCCCATGGACTGCGAGCATCTCTTCCCGATCCTGAGGCCGCTGGACCGCCAATTCTCTAAGCGTCTTGTCGGAGAAGATCACATAGGGAGGTACGCCGTTCTCCTCGGCGATCTCTTTGCGAAGATCCCGGAGCCGGGCAAAAATCTGTGGGTCAATATCCTCCGGTAACGGGGTCGCTTCGGGCCGGGGGCGGGATCGATGGATCTCCATCCGGTCGGGTCGGATCTTCACCGCCCTTTTTCCCCTGAGGATCTCCGCTCCTTTCTCGGTCAGAGCCAGCCCTTTGTAGGCGTTAAGATCCAGCGCCCCCAGTTCCAGCAGCCTATCGATGATCACTCCCCAGACTTTGCGATCGAGATCGGCTCCGATACCGTAAACCGAGAGGCCCTCATGTCCATTGTCGAGTATGCGCTTCTCCCGGCTGCCCCGGAGCAGATCGATGAGATAGCCCGCCCCGAAACGCTGACCGCTCCGGTAGACCGCCGCCAGGAGCTTGCGGGCCTCTTGGGTAATGTCCCGCTGGTCGGTCGAAGGCTCCAGACAGTTGACGCAGCGATCTTTGCAGGCTTCAAGCTCCTCTCCGAAGTAGGCGGCCAGAGAGCGGTGGAGGCACTCCTCTCCCGAGATCAGGCGTACGAGCCGCTCAAGCTTGCGATAGGCGTGCTCCTTGTAGGGCCCCTCCTCCAGCTCGTCGATGAAACGCCGCTGCATCAGGGCATCCTGAGCGCCGTAGAACAGCAGCGTCTCCGACTCCAGCCCATCCCTGCCGGCTCTCCCCATCTCCTGATAGTAGTTCTCCACCGTTTTTGGCAGACTCATATGGATTACATACCGAATGTTGCTCTTGTCGATCCCCATCCCAAAGGCGATGGTGGCTACCACCGTCTCGAGCCGGTCGGAGAGAAACGCTTCGTGGACCCGACGCTTCTCCTCCGAACTTAGACCGGCATGAAAAGCCGCCGCTTTGTGCCCCTTGTCCCGTAGATATTGGGCCAGGGATTCGGTCTGTTTGCGCGAGAGGGTATAGACGATCCCCGACTCTCCCCGATGGGTAGCGAGAAAATCCAGGAGCTGTTCCCGGCCGTCTCCGATACGGTGTCGGGTGCGGACGGTCAAATTCTTCCGATAGAGACTCCCCCGCAGCCGCAGAGGCTCCCTCAGCCCAAGATGGCCGGCGATATCCTCCTCTACTGCGGCTGTCGCCGTTGCGGTAAAGGCCGCAATAGGCACTTGGGGCCAACGCTCCCTGAGGAGATGAAGCCTGCGATAATCCTCCCGGAACTCATGCCCCCACTCGCTGACGCAGTGAGCTTCGTCGATAACGAAAAAATTCAGAGGCAGATCCGCAAGCAGACGGACGAACCCTTCGCCGCTCAGGCGCTCGGGGGCCACATAGAGCAGCCGAATCTCCCCCCGATAGAGTGCGGCGACGATCTCTTTGGCCTCTTCCGGACTCTGCATAGAGCTGAGCATCGCCGCGCCGATCCCCATCTCCCGCAGTGCCGTCACCTGATCGTGCATGAGCGCCAGCAAAGGCGAGATCACCACCGTCACCCCATCCATCAGCAGCGTCGGAAGCTGGTAACAAAGGGATTTGCCTCCCCCGGTGGGCAGAATCATCAGCAGATCTCTGCGGTTCAAGATCGCATCGACCGCTTCCTCTTGCAAAGGGCGGAAGACCTCATGTCCAAAATATTTCTTGAGTGTTTCGAGTTTGTTCATTTTGGGAGTGTAGCCTATTCTATATCGATGGGGGAGATGATCTGCCGTTTTGACCCTCCCTGGCAGGAGAGAAATGCATAAGTAAGCTCAAGCAGATTAATAAATCGTCCAAATCGGTGTATAGTATCCCAAATCTTTCAACGCTTCCAAAAGCTCCAAAATCCCTACAATCCATATAAACCACAAAGCAGAAAACATATGTTTTCGAAAGACTCGGGGATTGACTTCGTAACGTTCAGGTTCATAAAAAGAGGAAAAGTTGGGAATCACGGAAGGCACCCGCTCTTTATACTTCTCATATTCCTGACCGAAAAGCTCCTCAAGCTTTCGCTCCTCTCTTTTGATCACTACGGGGTAGTAAAAAAGAAATAATATTGCGACCAAAAGCGGAAACGTCAAAGTTTCCGTCGCCAATCCTACACCGACAGCGCCGATAAAGCTAAAAACATACAATGGGTTTCTGACGATCGAATAGGGCCCTACATCAATCAATTTTTGATCTTTGTATCCGGCAATGTATAGCGAACACCACATCCGCCCCAGCGACCCGATGCCTACCAGAATCAATCCGATAGCATAAAGCACATAGGCAAAGAGTTCAACCCCGTTCGCATCCCAATAGCTTCTACTTTCAAAATAGAGGACAAGGATCAGTAGACCTATGCCTCTGGTTAAAATAATCCGATTGTTTTCCAAGACCCTTTTTAAAGCTTTCACAAAAACCCCACCTTTGTAAAATTAATTTCATAAAATAATATTTTATATAATTATATTATTTTTTCTCCATAGATCCTCTTTTTTTCCAGTAGGCCGCCTCCGGATCGCCCCGTCTCTCGAGCATCAGTCCGTAATTCCAGGCGCCCTTTTTGCTGCCATTCAGAGCCGACTCCTGATACCAGCGAAGTGCTTGGCTCTCGTTGCGCTTGACTCCCTCTCCTTGCTCCAGCATCCAGCCAAGATGAAACTGCGCCCCTGGATGACCCAGCTCGGCGGCCCGGCGATAGTAGTCGTAGGCTTTGGAAAGATTTTGCTCGACTCCCTTGCCCAGGTAGTAGTGGTTGGCCAGGTTGTAGCCCGCTTTGGCGACCCCTTTGGCCAGCGCTTGGCGATAATACTCCCGAGCCTTCTTCCAGTCGGGGGTGACGCCGTAGCCCTTCTCCCAGACCACCCCCAGATTGTACAGCGCGTATCCGTGTCCCCGGGCAGCGGCCTTTTCGTACCAGTGGCGCGCCTCCTCCAGATCCTTATAGATCCCCTCGCCCTTGGAGAACATCACCCCCATATCGTACTGGGCATCGGCATATCCCTGCTCGGCGGCTTTGCGATACCACTCCACCGCCCGGGCCTTATCCATCATGGCGATACTCCCCATATCGTAGAGCAGCCCCACATAAAACTGCGCCCGCGCGTCTCCCGCTTTGGCCGCGGGGATCAGGATCTCATAGGATCGATCGTATCTGCCGGCTTTGAAGAGACGGACCCCCTCCTCCACTCCTTCGCCTTTTGCTTCCGGCCCGCCGGCCTGCAGTGCCGCTACCGCCAGTAGAATGATTGCGCTTTGCTTCCAGATACTCTTCATCGACGCTCCTGACCGTTTTTGGAACCGATTGTAGCAAAGATCGATCAATAGCGCCGCTTCGCGACTGCCTACTCCGAGCGTTCAAAAAGCGATTTAAGTGCCTGCCAATCCAGCTCTTTCGCCGCCTCCAGCGCCTCTTTCCAATCCATATTTTCAAATTCAAACACGAGCATCGCATTGGAGGCAAGCTGCACGACGATCCCTCCGGAATGTTCTTTCTTGTCGTAGGTGATCCCGACGTTGAATCCGTCGATCTGCTCGGTTTTCATCAGCGCTTCGTCGCTTTCCATTTGCGTGCCGGACATGAAAGGAGCCCACACTCCCATCGCCTGCATTCCGCTGACGACACTGACGTTGAGCTGTTTCTCTCCCGCCCTATAGCTGCGGTTGGCACTGACCATCTCTCCCATCATGGGATTGCTCATCTTCACCCCCTCGCACTTGTCCGCCTGCCAACCCGCGATCTCTCTCAGGGAGTCACAGATCGCCTTGTACTCCGGTACGCCCGCGCCAAGCAGCGTCGCCCCGATCAAAGCGCTTACGATCCATTGTTTTATCCGTTTCATTTTTCACCTCCTTACTCTCATTATACTTTCACAATACTCTTTTGCATCATCTCATCTTCGAGGGAAAGGAGCAAAAGTTTTCGCCTCTTTGCGCATCACGTTCGTGATCCCTGCTTCTCCCCCCGCAAAACCGAAATCCACAAGCCGCATTCCGATCCCCCCATCCTCGGTGCCGTCATCCACATAGCCGAAAGGAACGTCGGGACTCGCCGTCACCCAGGCGCCGTTGGCAAGCGAACGAATCCGAGTCGCTATGATCGATGTCCGGTTCGGAAGTCTGTACGGGCTTGTCTTGATCTCGACTTTGTACTCACAGCGCGGCGGTATCCAGATCTCCGCCGGTGTCAGTATCGTACTGAGTCTTCCTCCACGCATCTGAATATAGGCACGCAAGAGGGAGTGATCTACAAACCAGACGCCCCGGGAAGTTCTCAGGTACAACTCGTAGGGATCCAGAGTCAGAAAGGTATAATCTTTGCCGACGACATGAAAAGTTTTGGGAACGATACGATACCAGATCTGCATCGAGGGTCCGCCGCTGATATCGATGCCGTAGAGTGTGATGCCATGACGCTTTCGCGGTCCCACATAGACTGCCTTTGCCCCGTTGGAGTATCGTGCCCAGGCGCCCAAGGGAAGATTCCTGTAGGCCTTTTGCACGATGCTGTTTTGAAGATTGAAAAGCTCACGCGCGGCGCGGGCACAATCAAAGACCCCACCCGCCCAGACACTCTCAAGGATCAGCAAAATCGCGAAGAATTTTCTCATCGTTTCTCCTCTCGGCTTAGCATTACTTCATGATGGAAAAATGTGGGCACCTCTTTTCGTCGAAGCTCACGGAAGCCATGGCGCGCAAGCTTCTCCACCCTGTCGGTGCATCGGTTTCGATCTGCCGAAGCACCGTTTTGTTTCCCTCGCGCACCTCGACGAGATGCCGATCTTCCGGATTTCCTTCATCGGGACACCATTTGGCCCGGTAGTAGATCGTCGCGCCTCCCCGGGCCAGGGCAGCAATCCTCTCGATCTCCGAGTCGCTAAGCCCCGTGAGCGCTCCGGAACCGGAGAGCCTTTCCAGCAGCACTTTGAGAGGCTTGGCGAAATCGTCGCTGCGACTACGTACTTTTTGGATCTCGAATCGTTCCGCCATACTGCGCCCTTCACCCTTCCTTTCGGGAAAACGAGCTCCGTAGAGGACCTTCTTGAGCAATGCGTTGATGCGATGCAGACTCTCCTTGGCCGCATCGAGGGTCTCAAAGCCTCCCTTCCCGATCTCGGCCTCGAGAGTGATCAATGCGGGAGCACTCCAGTGCAGACTCCAGCGTGTGAAGGTCGGATCGATGCAGCGATGCCCCTCCTCGCAGATAATCTTGGAGACAAATTGACGATCGAGTTTTTGGTAGAGTTTTTCGTCGCGAGGATTCTTTCGCTCTGACATACACTCGTGGAAAAGATCCCAGTTGATCAAACAGTCGCGCTCCTCGAACCATGGGCGAAGATCGACACTGCTGCGGATGGCAACCGGCCTTTCCACACTTCGGGATCGCAGGAAGATCCGAGAGACTCCCGAGGGGTCTTTCCCCAGGTGCACTTCGAGGTTGGGGAACTTCTCTCTCCATGCTCTCAATCGTTCCGATGCGTTTGTACTGAGCCGCACTCCCGGCTTGTTGAGCCAGAGGGTCACGCGGTCGGTCAAGGGCATACAAGCCTGGGCCCAGAAGGCCAGCAACCCCCACACGAGAAGAAGTCTCATCCCGCCGTTCCTATCGGATCAGACGGATCTCCACCCGCCGATTTTTGGCCCGTCCTTCGTCGCTGTCGTTGGGGGCGACGGGATCAGCCTTGCCTCTCCCTTCGATCTTGAAGAGTCCGGGATCGACCTTTTCGCAGTAGATCAGATAGTCGGCCACCGATTGAGCCCGCTGGAGAGAGAGCCTGAGATTATACGCATCCGAGCCGATATTGTCGGTATAGCCGGTGACGACAAGTCTTTTGGCGGGGTGCTCCCGTATGAAGGCTCCGACCGACTCCAGCGCCTCTTTGGCTTTGGGTTTGAGGATGAATTTGTTGAAATCGAAAAGCACTTTTTCCGGCACCGTCAGCCGATATCCCTCTTGGGTCTTTTTTACGCCGATCCCCAGCTTCTCGGGAGTGGGGCGGGCCTCTTTTTTCGTATATTTTGCCACCTGAATATTGGAGAGCAAAATTCCGTACGCGGGAGAATCCCATACGATAAACTCCAAACCGTGGGCCCGGCCCTTGAAGGGGATGCTCGTCAGCCGTTTTCCGTCGAGGAAGACTCGATATTGATGGCGCCTGACCTGAATGTCGAAGTGGAGTTTTTTTCGCGATAGATTTCCCGTCTTTTTAAGTTGCCCAATCTGTCCCAATTCGACCCTGTCGGCGTAAAAAGTTAAATCATAAGGCATCCCATAATAAGGATGGGGCTCTTTGTCCCACTCTTTTTCACTTTTACCGTCCGTCAGCAGCCGCATTTTCACTTTGGGGCCAATATTCTTTTTGCCCTCGGGATTGACCAGTAGGTCGAAACTGATAGAGAAGTCCTCGTTCCCCATCTCTAACTTTTTCCAAAGGCGCATACCGTTGGGAGTCGAGGGAGCAATCCAGATATGATTGTTGTATTTGACGCACTCGACCGCTTTTTCGAACTTGTCGAAACCTTCCGGAAACTCCCCCACCGGACAGTCTTTGAAATCGGTGGCAAAGAGCACCTGATCTCCGGGCTCGAACTTCATCTTCATCGCCCCCGTCACTAGGCCGGCGCAGAGCATTGCCGGCAGCAGCAAAGCGCTCAGACTCAACACTTTTTTCAACATCCTTCTGCCTCCTTTCTGTATTTTTAATATTAATATTATAACAAAAAGAATTATTTAGCAATAAGGGGTTTCTTTCCGGGTTGAAAGGGTGTGGTCTTATTTGAGATGGCATACGAACCACTCCTTCGCCAGCCGGGCCACCTCCTCCAGCGTTCCCGGCTCTTCGAAGAGATGCGTAGCACCCGGAACGATGACGAACTCTTTTTCACAGCGCAGCATCCGATAGGCCGCTTCGTTGAGCTCGATGACCCCGTAGTCGTTGCCGCCGACGATGATCAGCGTGGGGGATGTGACGTGATCGAGCACCTCCGCCGCCATATCGGGACGGCCTCCCCGGGAGACGATAGCCCCCACGGGCACGGGCGAAGCGACGGAGGCTTTGAGCGCGGCGGCGGCTCCCGTGCTGGCACCGAAATAACCGATGCGCATCGACGCAAGCTCCGGCTGCTCCAAGACCCAGTGCGTCGCCAACAGCAGCCGGGATGCCAGAAGGTCGATGTCGAAGACGTTGCGCCGATCCAGGGCTTCGCTTTCGCTGAGCAGATCAAAGAGCAGCGTCGCCAGGCCCGTCTCGTGCAGGACCGACGCCACATAGTTGTTGCGCCGGCTCAGGCGGCTGCTGCCGCTTCCGTGGGCGAAAAGGACGATCCCCCGGGCCCTTTCGGGAACCGCCAGCAGCCCCGGCAGACGGATCTCC
>Ga0256833_1001085_pt1 | contig 20468 bp, 21 predicted proteins | sample 356284metaG_FD_190535 | JGI IMG/M metagenome (GOLD analysis project Ga0256833, IMG submission 190535) | Hydrothermal vent microbial communities from Mid Atlantic Ridge, Atlantic Ocean - 356-284 | ecosystem: Environmental > Aquatic > Marine > Hydrothermal vents | place: Atlantic Ocean: Mid... | reverse complement strand
AACGTCAATATCAGCCTCGTCAATAATGTCACGCACCCTGTCCGGGTCGAGCAACGCCATATAGTCCCCCTGGAAGAGGAGCTCGATCCCTCTAGTAGAAGGCCTGGCACCCACACTCTCAATAATACAATAATGCTCGTATCCCAGCCCGTCTAGATTGACCTCATCCGCCTTTTCCAAGGGAAACTCAAGCACGAGCATGGTTTCAACGGGGAGGCATGTAGAAATGCTTCTCACATTTTGTAAAACGTCGAGTGTCTCTTCACAATCAGGACGTGTGCATACTTTTTTAGGATTTATAATATAGTTGGGTAGGTTTACCTGTAGCCTTCTAATTTTCAACGCGTAGAGCGAGACTTCTGGCTTAACCCTGAGCTTCTTCTCCAGTTCTCCTATTATCTTGTAGTCCTCTCCCAGCTCGCCTATAACGTGTTTTCTCGTGATTTTTCTTAGACTATACATTTTCCTCAAAATTCTAATACGGTCATCAGGCATCTCCGAGCGGCACCACCTCTATATTAGGATTATACTGTGCGTCTTAAGAGGATTCTTAGCCTAAAGGTAAGAGTGCTCGACCATTAACATTTAATCTTGAATGTTCTCCCATGCCTATTTCATTTGTTTATTCAGTATTCCCTTTTATAGCAAGTATATACTGACTGGTTTGTAGCATGATATTAAAATTAAAAAACGTTAGAATAATTAAGATTAAGTGACCAAGACACCCTGGAAAGGTGAGACGAGAAATGTCGGTTAAGAACAGGATCGTGGCCCTAGTGGTCAGGCACCCCAAGATACTCAAGTTCGCCCTGACAGCAGTAGCCCTGGCCGTGGCAGTGGCGGTTGGCCACCACGGGATAGGAACAACCGGGGAGAGGGATCCCGACGACGACTTCATCTTCTAAACCTCCCTGTCTAAATCTTTTTCCTACAAGATACAAACCAAACCCTCCTCTTTCCCACAAATAACAGCACCCCGCCACCACTAGTTAGTGGTGATAGTTCTAGCACCCTATACCATGGAGGCTGAGCATTAATGCCCAGGAAGAGGCAGCGCGGCCCGCACAGCAGGGAAAGGGGTAGGATTGAATACGGGTTTGCCCCTGGACTGCAAAACCTGCTCGCCCTGGCCTCAACACGGCTCGGAGAGGACCCGGTAGTGCTTCTCGAGAAACTCTATGGGGACAATGGTGCAGCCATACTTCATGCTGCCGCGGCCGCGTATAAGAGGCGTGGCGGGGACGGGTAGTACTATAATGTTAGCAGTATTATGCCTAGAATGATGCACGTTATGGATAATGCGATGCTCCCCGCCTCCAGGCTTCTAAACCCGCCCTCCGGGGACCAGAAGGTTTCCGGTGCGGTGATGAGTGTAACTGCTAGTAGTAGGGCTATAATGGATGGTATTAGGAGGGATAGAATTATAGTGTAGGGGAGAATCCTGTGGAGCCTCAGCACGGGTATTGCTTCTGTGAGAGCCGATACTGTTAGTATTGTGAAGTACATGGTCTGCTTCCAGCGGGGGAATACCAGCTTCTCGGCGGCTATACTGGGTGGAACAGGCTCTTTCATGTCTTCCAATACTGCTTCCCGCCGTAGTAGCGGGCTGAGGGCGAACCAGCCTGTAAGCTGGGTGTAGGCTAGCACTAAGACTTCGAGCTGCACGCCATACGCTATTCCTGCCAGGAGGCCTGCAAGGCCTGAGAGGGCTATCATTATCCCGGTGAGCCTGGCGGCCTTCTTCTCTAGCCTTGGGCTCGTATATGCCGGCCCGGGGAGGCTCACGCTTCTCCACAGGGGTCCTGCTACTAGCAGGCCCACTATTATGGGTGGCATGGCTAGAAGTGTTTCTAGCATGTACTCTGTGTTCACGGGTCTCCTCCCCCACATATTATGGGCTTGAGGAGTGCTTTCGCCTCGTTCAGCCCCTGCTCTAGGATGCTTCTCCCCTTCCCTGTTATGCGGTAGACTCTTCTTAGCCTCCCGCCCACAACACTCCATGAGGCCTCCACTAGGCCCTCCTTTTCAAGCCTCCTAAGCGCATCATACAGGCTGCTCTCCCGTATCTCGACCCCCGAGGCCTCTATTATCCTCTTACGGAGCACGTAACCGTGCATTTCCCCGTCCCTGTCCAGATAGTATAGCACTACCAGGCCTAGCATCCCAACGCCTCTAAGCTTTCCCCTCAACCCTAGACGCCACCACATACACCAGGGGGAGCAATACCGTATACCCGGCGATCCCCGCGAGCCCGGCGGGCGGGGCAAGTATTCTCGGCCCAACCACCAGGCCCGCAACTAGGCCGGATAGACCGTTAAGAGTCCCATGCATAGCGGCCGACGGTATGACGCTCTGGGATCTCTCCCGGAGGAGGGCCATGATTACTCCTAGCATGGCGGTGAAAGCTGTGAATACTGCCACGGCAGTCAGGCCTTTACTGGGAGCCCCGCAGTATGCGAGCCCTCCTAGACCGTAATTATACCCCGCATATATCAGCGGGGCATGCCATAGTCCCCATGCCACCCCGACGATCAATCCTGTGAGGAGCGTGCTACCTGTCTCCCTAACTAGCAGGACGTGCATGTACCCCCTCCACCCCAGCTCTTCCCCAAGGGCCGCGATAAGATTTACTGTTATCCCGGCGATGAAGCCTAAGACTCCGAGCAGGATTAGCACTGGGACGGATACTAGTTTTAGGCTGCCACACCTTCCTACGGATAGGCCTAGTAGAGGGCTTAGTATGAGTGAAAGTGCTAGTCCTGCTACAGCCATTCCAGCCCCTGCGAGGATCCATCTCGGGCCCGGATCTCGGAGGCCGATCCTCCCGAGCTTCTCCCTTATCCCTCCCGGCGCTCCCTCTAACTGGAGACCTGCTAGTGCTCCGAGTGTTGGAGTGTACATTCTTGCTAGGAGTACCGGGATGGCTGCTAGCGTGCCTGTCAGGGTCTTACTGGTTAGTAGTGGTAGTGCTAGTGTGAAGTCTATAGCGTATGCGAGCGTGTAGGATACTGCGAGGTAGATTCCTAGTCTCAACCTTGCCGAGGCCATTGTTGTGGGCACCAGGTGTTTTCTATGGTGGGAGAGCATAAATAATACTACGTTAACTGTAGTATATTAGGGTGAGATATATTTGTGGCTCGCCAGCATCCCAGGCCGCGAACTATTCATAAAGGAAATCCTGAGCCCCCTAATACTAGCAGTAATCATAGTAACAATAGTACCCTTCATAGCCTACTACTTCTACATGAAAAGAACTGGCGCGACAGACAGGAGGGCGGCCAGAGCACGCCTAGGACTAGTAATCGCCATACTAACCATTATGGTAGTCGTCGGCATAAACTACTACACGTTCAAACCAGGGACGACATACGGACTGGAACTGTCCGACGGCAAACTAGTATTCCACTACTACGAGAATAGAGTCGCAACCTATAACGTGTGCAAAGCGACAATAAAGCTCATAGACGTAGACACGGCCAAACACATGCTCAAAATAAGAACCTACGGGACCTCGGATCCCACCGTGGGCATCTACGCGGGAGAATACATTCTCACGAACAATAGTCGGGCGCACGTTCTAATAGTCCCCGGGGCTAGCAGGGCTATTATCATAGAGGAGAAGGGCGTGGCGAGCGCCATAATAGGGGTCCCCAATGCCGGTGAAGCGTATAATAGGATAGTCTCGTACAGGGAGGCCCACTGTAACAGTATTGGGGGCGGCTAGCATGTATTTCCCTGGCGGCGGACTATAGTGTTTCCCATAATGCCATGTATAATAGGCGGCTCGGAGGTTTCTACTCGTTACCTGGAGGGAAGGAGAGATTTGGTGGAATATGTTGTAGACAGGGTTGTTAGGGACGTATACGTGTTGAAGGTTAACGATAGGCATACCAAGTATTTCGAGGCTTTATGGGAGATACCTGAAGGCATATCCTACAATGCGTACCTGGTAAAGACCGGGGAGGGGGCCATACTTATTGATGGCTGGAAGAGTATTTATAGCGGTAAGCTTCTCGAGCTCCTGGAGAGGCTAATCGACAGGGACGAGCTACGCTACATAATCGTCCAGCACACAGAGCCCGACCATACGGGGAGCCTGGAGGACGTGGCGAGATGGGCGGAGAACGCTACAGTCCTCGGACACCCCATGGCTAAGAGAATAATGGGTTCAGGCTACCCTATAGCGACCAGCAGGTTCAAGCCTGTCAGGGACGGGGAAACAATAGAGCTGGGAGGCGTGAAGCTCCAGTTCATATACGCCCCATGGCTACACTGGCCGGACACGATCTACACCTGGATGCCAGACTCCGGGGTCCTATTCACCTGCGACAGTTTCGGGGCCTACGGCGCGACTAGCTGCGTCTTCGACGACGAGTGCAGATACCACGACCTCATACTGAGATGGACCAAGAAGTATGTCGTCACAGTCATAGGATCCTACCGGAAGTTCATCGTCAGGGCGCTAGAGAAGATCAAGAAGCTAGGCGTGAAACCCAAGATTATAGCGCCCGGCCATGGAGTCGTATGGAGGAAGGACCCCTCACTCATAGTAGACTACTACGAGCGGCTCGCCACAGGCGTCCCCCACGGCGAGAAGATAACGGTGATATACGCTAGCATGTATGGTAGCACCGAGGCGGCCGCTGTAACCCTCGCGAGACACCTCAACAGGAGGGGCGCGCACGTAGTACTCCACCCGTTCACAGACACTACGAGGAGCCTCCTAAGCGAGATACTTGCCGATGTTATTGATAGTAAAGCCCTCGTCATAGCGGCTCCCACGTATGAGGCCGGCCTCTTCCCCCTCATGGAGCTCGTTCTAGACGAGATATGCGCTAAGGCGTCCGGGGAGAAGCCCTTCGCTATAATAAGCAGTTATGGGTGGGGCGGTATAGCGGCTAAGCGGATAAGGGAGAAGCTAGAGTCCTGCGGTTTCAAGCTCGCCGGGGTGTACGAGGAGCAGATGGTCAGCCCGCAGGGCCTGGTCTCCGACGAGTCCGCGTTGGAGGCCCTGGCGGCGAAACTCTTAGGGTAGCATGCCCATGACCCCTATTATTTTTATAATATAACATAATAGTTGGGGGACACATACTATTTTAGACGGGTACCACATAATATTATTAGTAGGAATGTTCTGGAGGTGGATGGCAATGATACTTTTCGACTGGGGAACCTATAACGGGCTCGGAAAGCTCCGTATAGCCGCGACACTCGGCCTGAAGCTCACAGAGATACCCCCAAGAGATCTCGCCTATAAGAGGAGGGACGAGTCGTACTTCAAGCAGTACGGCGAGTTCGCGAGGAAAGCGTTTACAACCATAACCGCGCACGCCCCCTACTATAACGTTGTCAGCACTGACCCTGAAACAATGGAGAGGAGCTGGCGGGGCCTCATAGCCGGGGCTAAGAAGGCGGTGCTCGCCGGCGCGGAAATATACAACCTCCACCTGGGATGGAGGGCCTACCTGGACCACAGGGATATCGACTATACCGTCGACTTCCTCAAGAAGCTCACAAGCGAGGTGCCACAGGTAAAGGTCAGCATCGAGATCCCCTACACTAGGAGGATGCTCGGGGACTGGGAGGAGATCCGCCACATAAGGGAGGCCGTAGGGGAGGACAAGGTAATAGCGAGTGTGCAGTTGGAGAACGCATGGCTCTACGAGACGGGCGCCGGCGACACGGGACTCCTAGAGCAGGCCAACGCGAAAGCCACGGTGGACTTCTGGCGTGGAATACTCGAGAAGACCCTAGCCCTGAGCAAGGACTATTTCAGCCTGAGATTCAGCCAGATAATAGCCTTCGCCTTCGGCGGGAGGAGGATACTTAAGAAGAGGGTCCCACTCGGAAAGGGCTACCCGGACCTGGAACCGCTGGCCAGGGCTATAGCGGAGTTCCTAGTGCGCCGTATAAGATCCCCCGGCCTGCCGTTGAAAGCCCACATAATATATACTGGGCCGCCGGAGACGAAGTATAGGGACACGATAACGCTCTACGCCGCGATAATGCGGGAGGCCGTAGTCCATCTAAGCTAGCCCCTCACGGGTGAACGCCCACAGGCTCCTAAGGGTCCCCCTCTCAAACCATGCTTTCCAGATCCTGTAGGCGGTGTCTGGCGTGATTAAGCCGCGGGACTACCAGCTGGAGGCTGCCCGGTGGGCTCTCGGTAAGGGCAGGGCTGTCGTGTGCATGCCTACTGGTACCGGTAAGACGCTTATAGCTGCTCTCTGGATAGAGGGGCTCCTCTCCAAGGGTAGGGCTAGACGGGTTCTAGTGCTCGAGCCGACCCGGTTCATGGTCGAGCAGACGGCACTGTTCCTGAGGAGGACTATTGGTATTCCTGCAAGCCCTGTCCATGGGAGTCTGCCCCGTAGCGCTAGGAGGGCCGGGCTTCAGAGCCCTGTCGTTGTTGCCACGCCGGAGATAATGCTGTGGGAGGCTGGCGACCTGCTGGAGAGGTTTGATGCTGTCGTCGTGGACGAGTGTCATCACACCACGGGTAAGGACGCGTACCTCCAGGTCATGGAGAGGGTCAGGGCCCCCTATAGGCTGGGCCTGACAGCCTTCATACCCGAGAAGAGGAGGCGCGAGCTCGAAAACTATATTGGAGAGATCAAGTGTTGGGGCTGGGACGACCCGAGGATAGCCAAGTATCTCCCCGAGTGGGCAGGGGAGGTCTACGAGGCCGAGCTTAACAGTGCTGAGAGGAGGCTCTACGATGAGCTGGAGAGGCTGTGGGACGAATCCCACGGCAGGGATAGGGTCCTCCTGGGGAACGCTCTACGCTGGCTTGCCAGGGACGGGGCCGAGAGCCTCCGGGAGACGTATAGGAAGCCTGGCACCAGGCTTAGGAGGATACTCGAGCCCGTCGAGCACTTACTGTTCCACCCTGAAGTGAGGCCCGCCCATAAGCTCGAGGCCCTCAAGAGGATACTAGACGACCATGAAGGCTACTATAGTAAGGCTATAGTGTTCGTCGATAGGGTAATCATAGCCGAGATAATACGGAGAGAACTTGAACACTACGATCCCGTACTCATACTAGGCAGGAGGTGGATCGAACCCCACACGTCAATACTCAAGGCGAGGAGGCCGGAGAGCAGGCTGATAATAGCTACGAGCGCCGGAGAGGAAGGTATAGACCTGCCAGAGGCGGACCTGCTAGTTATTTGGAGCAATGTGGCCAGCCCTCTCAGGTTCATCCAGAGGCTCGGGAGGATCCTGAGACCCCACCCCGAGAGGGGAAGACAGAAGTATGCAGCATTCATTGTAACGCCCGACACTGTCGACATTGACAGTCTCCTCGACGGGATCATACTCGCCGAGAAGGCCGGCGTCAAGCTAAGAATAGACGTCTCAACCGTCAAGTACCTCTGGGGCCTAAGCAGGCGGAGGAGGGTCCTCGAAATAATAGAGGAGAAGCCGATGACCGAGGACCTAATAGCCCAGGCCTTACAGGCCCCCAGCGAGAGGGTCAGAGACGCTCTCCGCTGGCTACTACGGCACGGGCTGGCAGGCTACATCTACACCGGTATAGGGAGGGTGTACTACTCCCTCTCAAACCCTCACCCCCTTAGAGAGGAGTACCGGGAATACCTCACCCCCTCACCACATGTTGAAGCCACAGTAACCCCCCTACTGGCCGGGAATGTTAGGGCGAGGAGCGTGCGGGGCACCGTCTCGAACGTGAGGCCTAGACTCCACAGGATGCTCGAGAGGGAGAAGATGTTCGAAGGGGTCAGGGCAAGCGTGAGAGCCCGGGTAAACAGGGGGTTAGAGGTGCAGTTAAACCTCTCATACAACTATCCCGTTAGCACCCGTGAGATACTCGACATTATCATAGACAATGTTTTCAGCGCGGACAAGATAGCCCGCGAGCGCCGGGTAATACCGGGAGGAGGGTAGCGAGCCCTACACTTCCCCGAGACACGCGGATCTAAGCCTCTCAACACTCTCAGCCGACAACATCCTAAGCCTCCCCGCCAGCCTCCGCCCCACCAGTTCCAGCCTACCCCTGGCCGAGTCCTCCCACAGCCTATCCAGCGCTGCCGCTATACTCTCCGGGTCCCCGGGATCGTACGGGTACCCGTCGCTTCCGACAAGATCCCTCAGCGCTGGGAGGTCCGAGTATGCTAGGGGCCTATCATATGCTACAGCCTCCCATATCACGCTGAGAACAGTATACTCCCATGTTGTGAGAGCCGAGACCGCCAGGCTGTTCTTCACAAGCCAGAGATACCTATCATAGTCCACGTAGCCAGTGAAGACCAGCATCCCCGCGTCGCGGGCCGCGCGTATAGCCCTCTTATACTCCCGCATCCTCCTCCTATAGTCCCCCGTTACCACGAGTTTTATCCCGGAGCGGGGGAGCACGCTCCTATAGTATCCCTCTACGAACACCGACACCGGCTCGTCGGGCTCCCATGAGACTGGCAGTAGCAGGTAGCCTCCCGGTTTAAGGCCCGCGTACGGCCTTAGCTCCCCCCTATACTGGGGGACGGGATCGTAAACTACCATAGGGTCCACGCCTAGCAGCTCTCTCAGCCTCTCCGCGGCCTGCGGGTTGTGCGCTATAACGTGGTCGCAGCGGGCGAGCAGGCCCCTGAACGGCCTGTTCAGGACATAGTCTTTCAGGCCCCTGTAGTGGAACATCCCGGTGTGCGTGTCGCAGGCCAGGCGTGGACGGGCCCGTATTGTGAGGCTCCTGAAAAGCAGAGGGCCCGGGGGGAGCTGTAGTATGGCGCACGAGTCCCTCCCGTAGCGCTGGAATATTCGGGGGGTCGCCCTCCAAGCTTTAAGGTATGGCGGCCTGTCCCCTATGTGTTCTAACGGTATGTTTAGCGCTTGTGCTAGGTCCCTGCTCCTCCTGGCAAGCCTGCTCCATACTAGTATGAAGGCTCTCAGCTTGGCGGCACCCCCAACGGGATACGGGCAATGTTATAGAGGCTTACGTCGACTATTATACGGTTGGGGGTCGGCAGGTAGTGGGCGAGCCGTTGTTCGATAAGGTGGTGATCCTCTCCGGGACGAGCGGTGTGGGGCTCAGCTATTTCAGGAGGCTCGCTGAGAGGCTCTACGGTGACAGGGCCTTCATAGCAGACTACGAGGATTATGTTAAGGATATTAGCAAGACCGGGATATACACTGTTGCAAGCAAGCTCCTCTGGAGCCCTAACAGTGCTCTCGAGGTGTTCAGGGACGCCTATAACGCTATGGTGAGCGACGCGGTAGAGGCGAGGAGGAAGGGGGCGCGGGTGGCGATAATAGAGACGCACCTCTCATACTTGAGCGTGCACATGCTAATACCTAACCCTGTCATACACAGGATGATAGGCCTTGGAGGGGAGGCGACAATAATCTACTATCTAGACGACTTCTACCATGCACTGCTGAGAATGGCGAGATACGCCAACGAGAACCCCAAGCTACACCACGTGGAAGGGTTCATAATAGACCCCCTAAACTATATGGCCTGGAGGGGCCTCGACCACAGCCTGCTAAACATGCTCCGAGCAAGATACTCGGGAGTCCTGGAAGCGCTCATAATGAGCGCGAAGCACGGCGAGGACACGCACAAGAGACTCCTAGACTACAGTGTAAAGCCCCGACTCGAAGGCAGGAGGGAGCACCTCCTAGCGTATGTTAGCCACCCCATAACAGCGATACGCAAAGAATATGCGAGGCTGAAACAGGAGGGAACACTTAAGAGCATAGCGGAACACGAGTTCGTCAAGAGCTTCGAAACGTTCAAGAGAAGACTTGTAAGGTCATGCCCAAGCCTCGTACTCTTCGAGCCGACAACAATCGACGAGATAAGCGGCGAGGTGGGCGGAGGAGAAGACAAGTACATCGTCACCAGGGAAGACCGCTGGCCCCACGAGAGGATGAGAGACTACGAGGACATGTACCCCGTAGACATCTTCGACAGGGAAACATTCGGCATAATATACGGTGGAAGCCTCTCCGGCCAGGCCGCCAGGGAAGCCGCCACGGACAGCATACTAGACTGGGACGAGGCGCGCCCCTACTATCTCAGGAGGCTTGACAGGATGATAAGAGACCAGATAGAGGTTAGAGACTACGAGTACGTGAGCCAGAGCAGCGCCGTCATAGCGTACGAGCCAATATACAGGCACCGCTACATAAGGGAGAAAGACAAGGAGTGGAGCCCTAGCAGGGGCGTGTCAAAAGAGCTCGCCAGAGCAGAATCCCAGAGCAAGGCAATATATGTCGTCGCAGAGCCCAGAGCAGCATCCAGATTCGTAAAGGAGACGAGAGGCCTTTTCGGCGAGAAGATGATACCAATAGAGCTCAGCGATCCCTCATCTCCCGACGAGCTGTTAATTGTGATGCGAGAATCAGGGTTCTGCTAGGTAACACTTCCGTACCACCAGCCCCAACCCCGGGAAACCCTCCCCGCAGGATAATAGATAGTGAATGGTGCAGGCGCGAATGGAAGGGAAGATACGGGTCCGTGTCAGGTATCCCCCGGGGCTCCGGGGGCGGGCGGAGAGTGTGGCCCTGCTCTTCCACCACCCCCTGGTCGAGGTCGAGCTGGTAGAGGACGGCGGCGAGGACATAGTGGTCGAGGGGCCGGGCTGGGCCACCGGGGACCTCACACTAGCAACAATCCTCGCCCGACGCGAGCTCGCATGGCGCAAAAAACTTAATATTAAAAATAGGAGATAATTTTTAACATATCACTAATATGAGGCCTTTATCAACCCCTCATACAACCCTTTACTCCTCTGGTGGTCTTGCTCTTGGCGTTTAACGGTACCGACCGTATAGTCAAGGCGATACACGAGACTGCTGCCCTGCTCGAAGAGAAAGGATACGATAATATTAAAATAATGGATTTCTGCGGCACCCACGAGCACACAATAGTATGGAACGGCCTGAGAAGTCTAATGCCGGAGAACGTGGAGCTGGTAGCGGGGCCCGGATGCCCTGTCTGCGTCACACCAGCATTCTATGTTGACCAAGCTATTAAGCTCGCCCTGGAGGGGGTCAGAGTATACACGTACGGGGACATGTACCACCTTCCAGGAAGCGCTAGACCCGGTAGTGGCGAGCCCCGCAGCCTCTCAGAAGCGAAAGCGCTCGGAGGAGAGGTTGTCGTAGTCTACAGCCTCCTAGAGGCTATAAAGCATGCACGGGAGAACACTGGAGACTCGGTCTTCATAGCAGTAGGCTTCGAGACCACTGCTCCCAGCACTGCTAGCGCTGTGGTCAACAATAGGCTCCCCCAAAACCTGAAAATCTTGAACGTTCACAGGCTAACACCACCAATAATGAGGTACACGTTCGAGAAGCACAGGGAAAACCCTATACGCGGCGTGATAGCCCCGGGACACGTTTCAACAATCGTGGGAGCACGAGCGTGGAAGTTCATACCCGAAGAGTACGGCATCCCCACCGTGGTAGCCGGGTTCGAAGCCTATGACGTGCTAATAGCAATACTCCTAATACTACGCATGCTATACAAGAACAAGCCTGGACTGGTAAACGAGTATAGCAGAGCAGTATCATGGGAGGGTAACAGGGCAGCACAGAAACTCCTAGAAGACTGCTGCGAGGTCAACGACGCCTTATGGCGCGGGCTAGGCTACGTCCCGGCGAGCGGGCTCGCATTCCGGGAAAAGTATAAGTGGGCGGATGCGGCGGTCGAGTACGGGATTAAAGAGCCCACCCCGGAAGAATGGACCTACGATCTCCCGCCGGGCTGCCGTTGCGCGGAAGTAACCCTCGGGCTGGCTAAGCCGACCGATTGCCCGTTATTCCTCAAGGTCTGCACGCCTGGAACCCCGTACGGCCCCTGTATGGTTAGCGTTGAGGGGGCTTGTAGCGTGTGGGCCCGGTTCGGTGAGGGGGGAGTGGCGGAGAAGCTTGCCAGAGAGTTGGGCCTATAATAGGTATGAGGTACTGTTTACTCTTAACTTGGGGGACATGGCATGTGTCTAGGTCTGCCGGGAAAGGTTGTAGAGGTCCGCCCTGACGGTGTCGCTATTGTGGAGTATAGTGGCGGGCTTAGGAGTGAGGCCGACGCTAGAACAGTGGATAATGTTAAGCCGGGTGACGTGGTAATAGTTCACGCCGGCATTATCATTTCGGTCATAGACGAGGAGGAGGCTAAGAGGCAGCTAGAATTTCTCGAGGAGTTTATCAGTGATCTCGAGAGAAAAGCGGAACAGCTTCTCCCGTGAGAAGCGGAGGGGGATGCGGTTTTCCCAGCGTTATCGCCAGGAGAATAAGAATTGTAGGCCTCGTCCAAGGCGTAGGCTTCCGCCCCTTCATCTATAGGATCGCGGCTAAGGCGGGAGTCAAAGGCTACGTGTTGAACCTTGGGGGAAGCGAGGTCCTCGTGCACGCCGAGGCCCCGCCCGAGAATATCGGCCTGTTCCTGGAGCTCCTAAGAAGGGAGAAACCCCCTCCAGCTATAATAGAGGACCTTGAAATCGAAGATGCGAGGGTCGAGGGCTATAAGAGCTTTACGATACGGAGAAGCGGGGCTAAAGTAACGGTTAGAAGCCAGATACCTCCAGACCTCGGAATATGCGATGACTGCCTGCGAGAAATCCTCGACCCGAACAATAGGAGGTACAGGTACCCCTGGAACAGCTGTGCATGGTGCGGCCCCAGGTATAGCATGATGTATAGGATACCCTATGATAGGGAGAATACGAGCATGAGAGACTTCCCCCTATGCGAGCAGTGCAGGAGAGAGTACGAGGATCCCAGCAATACTAGGAGGTTCCACGCCCAGGGCATCAGCTGTCAGAACTGCGGCCCCCATACCATACTCAGAGACGGTAGAGGAAACCCCTTACCGGTCAGCGATCCTATAATGGTGGCGGCGGAGCATCTCAACAGGGGAGCAGTAATAGCTGTGAGAGGAGTCGGAGGCTACCATATTGCGGGGTCCCCATTCATTGAGGAGACAGTCCGCAGGATCCGGCTTATCAAGCAGAGGCCCCAGCAACCCTTAGCGCTTATGGCTTATGATTGCGATGCCGCCCGGGGCATAGCAGACGTATCGGAGGCGGACTGCGAGGTCCTCCGGTCCCCGCAGAGGCCGATACTTCTTGTTAAGAGCCGTGATCCTCACGGTAGCCTCCAGGATCTTATCGCTCCCGGGCTCGATTCTCTCGGGATAATGCTCCCTTATACTGGGCTCCAAGCGCTCCTCTTAAGGTCTGTGGAGGGTAGGGTTCTCATTATGACTAGCGGGAACAGGCATGGCCTACCAATGTGTAAGGATCTCGACTGTATACTGGACCAGTTCGAAGGCGACATTGACTATATACTAGATCATAACCGTGTAATAGTTCACCGGGTGGACGATAGCGTTCTCAGGAGGACCCTGGGACAGCCTGTACTGCTTAGGAGGAGCAGAGGGTACGCGCCCCTCTGGGTCAGGGTGAGCCATAATGTGGGGGAGCACGTTGCTCTCGGGGCCGAGCTCCAAACGGCTGGGGCTATAAGCTTCGACGACAAGATAGTCCCGACACAGTATATAGGCGATCTCGACGAGCCCGGGCAGCTAGAAGAGCTCAGCTCAGAGCTGGAATGGCTAATAGAGCAGTACAGGTTGAACCCGGAGAGCGTGGCTGTAGACGCCCACCCTGGATATTCTAACAGGAGGCTTGCGCCGTTGCTCGCGGAAAAATACGGCTCGCAGATCGTGGAAGTATACCACCACCACGCCCACGCCTTAAGCCTTATAGCCGATGCGGGGCTGAACCCGTTAGAGCCTCATCCTGCAGTAACAGTCGACGGGACCGGGTATGGTGTTGACGGGCAGATATGGGGAGGGGAAGCCCTGATAGTTGAAGGGTTAAGGTTTGAGAGGGCCGCAAGCATCTCATACTATCCCCTACCGGGAGGGGATACCGCGGCAAAACGCCCTCTAAGGGTTCTCATAGGAATACTGAGCCTGGAACACTCGCTGGAGGAAATCCTAGATCTGCTCGCAAGGATAGGAGCGCTGGGAAACGATATATCTATGAGAGAAGCCGTGATAGCATACAAAATATCGTCCTCGGCTCCCAGGACGAGTAGCACCGGTAGGCTTCTAGACGCTATATCCGCTCTCCTAGGCGTTTCCCGGGAGAGGACCTACGAGGGGGAGCCCGCTATAAAGCTTGAGGCCCAGGCACGCCTTTCCGGTGCTCGAGGCCGGGCTATAGAGGATATTATAGTCTCGGACTATAGTATTGACCCTCTCAGGGCCGTCCACCACGTTTACAGCGGCCTCATAGAGCGCGGGGTTAGAGGGGGCCTTGAGGCTGCCGCGGATGTAATGTTCACGATAGGCTACCAGCTGGCCTCAGCCGCTCTAGCACGTACCAGGTCGGACCTCCTTTTCACTGGTGGGGCGGCCGTGAACGATTATATTGCGGCTGGAGCCCGTGCTGCCTGCGGCGAGTATGGTGTGAGGCTCATAATGCATAGGAGGCTTCCCCCGGGAGACGGGGGTATCAGCGCGGGCCAGATCCTCTACGCCGGCCTCTACAGTAAGTTATAGAGCCGGGGGAGGCCTCCGACTCTTATAGGTGGGAGCGGGATAGGGAGCGTGCCTCTGGGATGATAGGAAAGGCTCTAGCTATAGTGGGCAATCTAGGGGATCGTGCCGGGTACAGTCTCGTCGAGCAGGCCATGAAGCTTGACGGGTCGCGTATCGGGGATTGCATAGTAATAGACGCCACGCTGAGCGTTATCGACCTAGTCTCTATACTTGAAGAGTATGGTGTTGACGAGCTAATCCTCCTCGTCCCAGGAGACTCGGGCGGCGAAGGCTTGGAATGCGAGCGTATAACCCCTGTGGAGGAGCCGGGCAAGGTCGAGCCTGAAAGGCTAGTGGCAGACCTATGGCAGAACCTTACGGGTAGCCTCCTACCAGGGGATTATGTTAAGGCTTTAAGAGTGTTCTGGAGGAGACCGTTTACTCTCTGCAGGTGCTCTCCTGGGGGAGACGGCGACTGTTCCAGCCTTCTCGGGGTGCTTCTAGATTCTGCCTGCAAGGATTCTACCGGTAATAGAGTTGATCCTGCGCTTCACGTTTGACACCCAGTCATCCCCGAGGCCTCTCCACTTGGCGGTCCATCCCGCCACAATATAGACTCTCCCGACAATAGTGTTTATCCATGCGTGCACGTCCCCCGTATGCTTATCTCTCAGCGCGATACACCCCTCATCGTCGGCGAGCAACTGGTATCCTTCAACCTCTCCTCTAATCTCCATAACATGGTATAGGTTGTAGAGCCTCCTAGCCCAGACGTCTGCTTCGATCTGCACCATTATTGACGGGTCGAACGCGATCGCCCTGGGAACGTTCCAGGGATAACTCTCTACTACGCGTAGCTCATTATCGATCTTAGCGACAGGTATCTCGCCATAATCATAGCCTAGAGCTAGAGCCGCATACTCTAGCTCTAAAGACTCCGGGTCGAACAGGGGCCTAACATTGAAAATCTGCCTCCCCCTCTCTGTAGATACGAGAAGATGCTGTGGGCTAACCCTCTTAGCATATACGGGGAACCCTGAAAGCCCGCTCTGTCTCACAACGGATAATGCGGCCTCGGAGAGCCCGATCTGGACTTTACGTGGCAGGGTTATCAATACTGTACCACCAGTACTGTATACCTGTCCGGGTGTAAGGGTTAATACGGTACGCCTACCCCCTTACATGTTTTGATGTGCCCTTCCATTGATGCACGGTTTATCCTGGGAAGGTGATAGGCATGCCAAGGCGTAGGGTCGATATTTTTAGGATGCTTAAGAGTATTGAGAGGGCTGTTGATGAAATCGTCAACGCGCCGGTAAAAGCCGTGTCCGAGCCTGTCAGTATGGAGGTTAAAAAGACTATTCTGAATAAGCTTTACGAGTTCGAAGCGAAAAACGATATGGTTGACGAGGAGGAGCTCAGGAGAGTTCTAGACTCCGACCTTGAGGAGTTCCTCTCCAAGTATGTTAGTAAGCTTAGGAGCGGGGAGAAAGAGTCTAAAGAGAGAAAGGATTAGGAAAAATTTAAAGTTTATTTTAAATGTTTGGCCAGCCAGACAGCTATATGGATAGGCCTAACACCCTCATAGTTAACATGTTCGAGAGCCTTAACATCATCCATACTGCTGAACACGTGATAGCCGGGCCCGGTCTGCGCTGCCTGTTTGGCTAGCTCCAAGCCAACTAGCTTGGCGTGCTCCTCCAGCCTCCTCTCAACATCAGATTTTCTTGCCAAGTCCACTTCTAATGCTTCGCCCAGCGGGTTCAGGATCGCGGGGCATGAGAGCGACACGTTTCCGAGGCCGCCGTAGGGCCATAACAGGTGTTTATCGTATTTCTCGGCGGTGGCCTCCACCAGCTTGGCTCCGTCCCCAATGCCTCCTCTAGTGTCTATGTGGCCGCTGGGGATGTATGCGGCTCTCCCCCAGCGTACGAGGGGTGGGAGTCCGAGGGAGTCGTAAGTGTCGTATAGTATTCTTAGCACGTGCTCTACTGTGAGGCCTTTCGGCTTCTCGGCCCTGTAGAAGCGGTAGAGGTATTTAAGGTCGTTATACGGGTAGCCGCCGTCGAGCACTATCAGCGTGTTGGCTCCATGGCTTACCGCGTAGTTGAATATTGATTCTGCCACCTGTTTGGCCCCTTCGAAGTCGCCTATCACGAAGGGGAAGGGCGGTTTCACTCCCAGCGGGGTGTCGGGGAGACTGTACTTTATCCCTGCAGCGTCGAGGAGGGTGAGATAGGCGTCCACGACCTCCGGCATAACTACTATATCGTAGACTGTGAGTAACACTAGGTTTTTAGACTCTCCTAGCGGTAGGGCCTCATGCCTCTCCCCCAGCTCTGAGATCTTCTCAGTCCATATTCTCATTGTTGTTGGTGGTATCTCGCCTTTTAGGAGGATCCTCTTCTCGGTCTCGCTTATCATTGACAGTACCGTGGGGGTCTTACCTATCCTGTAGAGGACCCCTCTTAGGAGCGCTATTACCGCGCCGCTATCCACGCCGTGGGGGCAGGTGTAGAAGCACCAGCCACAGTTGCTACAGTGGTATGCCGCATCCATTATCTCGTCTAGCTCTTCCTCGCCTGGGATGCCTGCGCCTACTAGCGGTCCCAGCAGCTTGCCTGATAGTGTGCTCGTCTTCCGGTACATCCTCCTCAGCTTGTTAGCCTTCTCATGTGGAGCGTAGAGTAGCTCGCTGACAGCGTTAGCCCAGGGACAGCTTGCAGCGCATACGCCGCAGTCGACGCACGAGTCGAGGAAGTGCAGCTCCGGCATGCCAACGTAGAGCCTCACGATCTCCTTTACTGCCTTCTCGACCCTATCCTTACTGGAGGAGCCCTTCTCCTCTGCTACGAGCGCCATGATTACTCACCCCTCTTCCTACTCCTGACAGGTGTCAGCCTGCCACCCTCCAGGGCGGCGCCCCTCATCCAGGTCCTGTCGGTCCATTCGATCAGCTTGCCATACCACATGCCGAACACGAAGTGCCAGTATTTCGTGAAGGGAATGAGCGCGAGGAATAGCGCAGCCAGGAGTATGTGGGTTCCAAGCACTAGCCTGTAGGCTGTTATCTCCGTGGTGGCAGACCATATCTGGTGGTGGGCTGCCATTGCCCCTGTGAGGAGTATTGCTAGTAGGTGCGCTAGCATTATGGCATCGCTCGGCCTGTGGCCCTCCCTGGCCCAGAGGACTATTCTCTCGCCTAGCTTGTAGGCTACCGCTATACTGGCGACTATGAAGAGGAAGTCCCCGTTCAGTATTATCGTTAGAGGGCCCCAGATGCTGGAGGTGAAATGTATGTTTGCCTTGACCACGCCCAGCCCTGCAAGGTATAATGCTGCCGGCAGGCCTGCCGTGGTGGCGCTTAGCGGGACATAGAAGGGCCATAGATAGTGGTACCCGGGGATGTAGTAGGAGAAGAATGCTACGTGCTGTGCGAGCAGGAATATTAGCGGTATAAGCCCTATGAAGTGTATGCTGGTCATGCCGAGTATGACGTCTTTTTTCTTCCGGGCGCTCGCGAACAGTGGGGGGTATACGAAGACGTTTATGAGGCCTAGGATGAGCGTGCCTATACCGACTTTCGCATGGTCGGCGAGCCATTTTTTCCTGCGGTGGGCCATGTAGAGGCGTCCTATCCTGTAGATGAACCCCGCTATGAAGACTAGTATTGCTACTGGGAAGGCCACGTATACTGAGAACGTGTAGATGTCGTGCACGTTGTTCACGTTCGGCACGGGTATTAGGCTTATCATTCCCGTTCACCTATTCCCATACTGTTCTGCAATTACCATTCCGAGAGCAATATAAATTTTAAATAATAAAAATATAGAATTTATATTGTGCATGCGGGCGTGAGCAGCCTCTTAATATCTTTAACCTTACCCTTCCTACCGCTAATAACCTCGACGTGGACCGCGCATGCAAGGCACGGGTCGAAGCTTCTTATCGCTCTCACGAAGTCGAGTCCCTGCCACTGTTCCGGTGGTACCTCCTCGGTTATCTTGATATTAATCGAGGACATCTCGAACGGGCTTATACCGTACTTGTCACGCGGGCTGACATTGCTCGTTGTCGGAGCCTCTATCTGGAGGTTCAATAGCCTCCCTTCCTTCTGCACCTGCCAGTGCCTCACAGTACCTCTCGGGGCCTCTAGGCTGCCGAAACCGTAGGTGATCCTCTTAGGCGGGTTCCAGGGCCTGCTCGTCTCGATCTGCCCGCTCCTTACCAGGCTAAGGGCGTGGTCAACGTTTATCCATGCCGCCGCAACGTCCATTAGCATGTTGAACGCTCTAGCATAGAGCCTGTGGGTGGTGGTGCTGTAGTCTGGGACCTTCCACTCGAACGTCATCTCGTCGACCACTCCTGCTGGGAGGTCGCTGGCCCCGCCGCTCCTTGGCAGTGTAACCTTTAGTGTCCCGTTACCGTTGCCGAACATGCTGCTCTGGACGCTGGTGATCTTGAGCCTCATGAACGGTCCGACCTCGAACGGGCGCACGCTCCCGTCCTTCCATACGAGCCTCACACTGGTGCTCCAGCTATACTTTCCTGCCCAGTTCTTAGCTGTCCTCTTAGGTATAGTGATCTTGTTCCATGGATGGTAGACGGGGTCGACTTTACCCCATAGTAGCTTGTGCCCTACAGGGTCCATCTCCGTGTAGAACGGCATCTTCCTGCTCTTGTCAGCCCACTCCTCGTAGAAGCTGCTCTCAACGTCTTCCATGTGGCTCGCGTTTATCTCCGTGTATTTCGTCGAGACGAGCTCGCCGTCTATCATAATGCCCGGCTTAACGATCCTATTCTCGGCTATAGTGTCCATGTTAGCATAGTACTCCTCGGGCTCCACAGTACCCAGATTGCCTAGGAGCTCTGGATCGTCGAAGAGGCCTGTGGAGACGCCTGTAGCCTTATCATAGGTCTTGCCCTGGTCCTCGTAGCCTATCTTCTCATTATAGAATGTTAGCAGGTCGTGCCATACGAGGAAGCTGAACTTCGCCCAGGCGGTGAGCTTCGTCAGGCGGTAGGTGTAGCCTACTATCAGGTATTCAGCGTTGGTGAGGTCAGTGCTTATACCTCCAGGTATGAGAGTGCTGGGATGGCTGTGGCGGCCGTAAATAAGCACTCCAGCTTCTCTCGCGATCCTCTGGTATTTCACCGCGAGCTGCCACATCTTACCGCTTATCGGGTTGAGAGCCTTCATGATATCCGCGATTGTCGTGAACCCGTGGATATCCCTGTGCTCTGCAAGGGTCTTCTTAGCCTCATCGTAAACGGAGGGTGTTAGCTTCGAAACTATCGCCTCACTATAATCAGGACCCTCCAGCATGTTCAGGATGATCGTGTGATCATACACGTGGTCGGTCACGGCATAAGCCATATTTCGTAGAACGACGCCCATGGGCTTCGGCGATACGCCATAGACCATGTCGGCTGCTATCACGTCAGCGTTCGCATGGCTGGCACCGCAAACACCGCATATCCTGCTAGTGATATGCACCGCGTCCTCAGGGGGACGGCCGAGCCCGAAAACCTCGAAGCCTCTAAACATAGTAACGAAACTCCTAACACTGTTCGGGTCAGGCTTTCTCGCCTGGGTATCAACTATTACCCTAAGACCTATATGCCCCTCTACACGGGTTATCGGGTCTATTATCATCTCCTTCAATCTCATGGACATGCCATATCACCCATACCCCAACACGGCAACCATACCTACACACGAGGGAAACACTCTACCTGATCATCCTTCTTCCTTCTCGTCCTTCTCCGGCTTTCCAAGCGACGCCCTATCCATGACCGCGGCAGCGGCAGCCCCTATCAGCGCGGCTGCTCCCGCGCCTGCCGCAAGAGTCTCCATGCTAGGCTTCTGCGGCGCGTTAAGCGGCTTGTAGAAGGGCTCGAACGCGTCCGTGAATCCTGGCATGGTACAACCTATACATACACCGCCCGTCCTCGTCGGGCC
>Ga0256833_1001084_pt1 | contig 20478 bp, 21 predicted proteins | sample 356284metaG_FD_190535 | JGI IMG/M metagenome (GOLD analysis project Ga0256833, IMG submission 190535) | Hydrothermal vent microbial communities from Mid Atlantic Ridge, Atlantic Ocean - 356-284 | ecosystem: Environmental > Aquatic > Marine > Hydrothermal vents | place: Atlantic Ocean: Mid... | reverse complement strand
AATGCATACCCAATTGAATACTCTCTGCCACCACTTCCAACTATTAAAACATCCATTAATTTCTCCAAAACTCTTAATTAAATTTAGTATATATTATACCTAATTTATCTTCAAATAGATAGAAAAGTCTAATCTTTTATTATTGAATCTATATACTCTTTATGTTCACTATTTAACTCATTTTCTTTATTCTTATCTATGTTGATATTAGTGTTATTTTCTATAGCATTCTCTAATATCTCGATTCTCTCCAATAGGTATTTAAATAGGTCTTTTTCGAAATCTGGCATAATATTGTGTCTTAATGGCTCTTTATTATCTAGCCTTTTTGTAATGTGTGCTGGAACTCCAACAGCAGTGCATTCGCTTGGAACATCTTTAATAACTACAGAGTTTGCACCAATTTTAGCATCTTTTCCTATTGTAATATTACCTAAAACTTTTGCTCCAGCTCCTATTGTTACACCATCTTCAATAGTTGGATGTCTTTTGCCTTTGCTTAGGCTAACTCCACCCAAAGTAACCTGTTGATAAATTATTACATTATTACCTACTATCGCAGTCTCTCCAATTACAACACCAATTGCATGGTCTATAAAGACACCTTTTCCTATGGTTGCTCCAGGGTGAATATCTACTGTTGTTAAAAATTGACCAAGTGCAGATATTAATCTTGGAATAAATCTTAAACCTTTTTTATATAAAAAGTTACTCACTCTATAAAATAGTAGTGCCCAAACTCCAGGATAATTAAATAATAGTTCAAAATTAGACTTTAGCGCTGGGTCATTTTTTTTAACTGTTTTAAAATCATTAATAATTATCTTTATTAAATTCATAACATAACCTTTAAACTTTAGTAGCTTGAATTGTTTTAAGATAACTATTTTCACTTAAATATAGATGAAGCTTTTCGATAATATAACTCTTTTGGCTATTGTCAATTAGGTTAGATTTCTCTATAATTGTGTTTAGATTTCTTTTTATCTCATCTATATCATAATCCAAATCATCTAAAACATCTATTAAATTTTGTGCTTCTATTATTGAGTCAAAATAGTAGTCACCATTGTTATCAAACTTTATAACAACCTCTGTGGGGTGTGTAAAGAGGTTGTGTTTCATACCTAAGACTTCTTGATATGCACCAGTTAGGAAAAAGGCTAAAAAATACTCCTCTTTTTGCACATCAATATCATGAAGTTTTAGTGGAGAGTTTGTGTTATAAGGAATTTCACCATCACTATCGCAAGTAATATCCCAAATAGAAGCAGCTTGAGTTGGTTTTTTATCTAAATTAGAAATCGGCATAATAGGAAACTCTTGCCCTAATCCCCAAAAATCTGGCATTGATTGAAACATAGAAAAATTAACTAAATATTTCTCTTGTATCTTATCTTGCAACCTCTTTAGCTCATCGCTATCTTCTTTCGATAGCAGATTTATAGATTTTTTTATAATTAAATTGACCAAAATTTCAGTATTAGAGCGATCTTCTAAATCTATATAGCCTAAATCAAATAGAGTTAAAAGGCTATCTAGGTGATCTATGGCATCATGTAAATACTCTCTTGCATTCTGTTTATTTATGGCTCTGTATAAATCGTAAAGCTCTTCTATTAAAGGTGGATTTTTACTCTTTAACCTCAAACTCTTTTCATGATACTCTTGCGAAAATAGCTCTAAGACAGGAGCAATTAATACTGCATGATTAGCTGCTATAAATCTACCAGACTCTGTATATATATCTGGTTCATCAACACCTTTGTTTTTAGATATCTCTTGCATTAGATATATAACATCATTAGCAAACTCTTTAATAGAGTAGTTTCTAGTTTTATTTTTTTGAACCTGAGAATACTCTACAGCCAAGCCACCCCCAATATTTATTGCACTTAAAGAGTTTGCACCTCTTTTTTTTAAATCTGCATATATATTACCTGCTTCTCTTAATGCCTTTTTTAAAGGTCCAATCTCTTCCATCTGAGAGCCAATATGAAAATGTATCATATAAAATCTATCTATTAAACCCTCTTTATCTAGTAAATCGTAAGCTTCTAATAGCTCTGTTGATGTTAAACCAAATTTAGAGCTATAGCCTCCACTCTTTGCCCAAGCCCCTATACCAGAGCTATGCATCCTTATTCTCATACCAATTTTTGGCGATATACTACTTGAGTTATTTGTATTAAACTCTCTATTCACCTCTAATATAGTCTCTAACTCATTTAATCCCTCTATTGTTACGGTAATATCATGACCAGCTTTTGCAGCTATAAAAGAGAGCGATATCATCTCTTTATCTTTAAATCCATTTACTGTAATTGGTGCACCTATTGGAGTTTTTGCAATAGCAATAATAAGTTCTGCTTTACTTCCAGCCTCTAGCCCGTAATCATAATTAGTAGATAGTTTTACTATCTCATTTATAAAGTTTGGATACTGATTAACTTTTAATGGAAAGACAGCTTTAAATGCTCCTTTATAATTAAACTCACTAGATGCTCTTTTAAACTCGCTAAAGAGAAGTTTTAGTTGCTTCTTAATTAAATGTGGAAAACGCATTAAAATAGGACCTTTGTATCCTTTGGTTCTAATATTTTTAGTTATCTCTAGTAAGGTAGGATTATTTTTATAATTTATTGCGATATTACTGTTATCTACCATAAAATTATTATTGCCCCAAATAGATAAACCATAGTCATCTCTCATTTAAAACTCCAAATATATTATAAATTTTGATATTATACTAAAGTTTTTATATTTTTAATGTTTAATTTATAATATGAAGATATAATGTTTATTGAAAAGAATGAGGGATAGATTCTCTTCTTGCAATGCGTTACTTTAGTGTTACACTGCTAGAAAAACTTCCACATAATTTTCCGCTTATTAATTTAAGTGTAAATTATTTTATAAAAAAGGTCAAAAATGTCTAATGTTTTAGAAGGCACGGTTAAATGGTTCAACGATGAAAAAGGTTATGGTTTTATTAGCCAAGATAATGGAGAAGGTGATCTATTTGTTCACTTCAGACAAGTTAATAATCCAAGCGGTGGACGTGTATCACTTCAAGATGGTCAAAAAGTTACTTACGAAATAGGCGAAGGTCAAAAAGGTCCTCAAGCTGAAAATGTAACTGCTCTTTAATTAGAGTATCTGTTGCCTTTTTTAGGCAACAATCTTAAATTTTATTCATAATATTTTATACTAAATTACCAAATAATTACTAATTAATCTAAAATATCTATTATTTCGCCACCACCTAGTAGTTTATCATTATCATAAAAGACTGCAAATTGCCCTTTTGCCACACCAAACTCTGGTTCATTTAACTCTATTATACCAATATTCTTATCTATTTTGATATTCCCAAAAGTTCCTTTGGTTCTGTATCTCACCTTTACAGTAGCGTCAAAATCTTTTGAGTCGATAAATAGATTTATATTTGAAATTACAATAGTTTTTTTTGCCAAATCATCTTTTTTACCAACAATAAGGGTATTGCTTTTAGAATCAATATCTATAACATAGTGTGGGTCATGCGCACCTTTTACAAAAAAGCCTCTTCTCTTACCTATGGTATAGTGCATAAATCCTTTATGGTCACCTATCTCTTTTCCCTCAATATCTCTTACTATACCCTTTTTATCTGTATTGGTATGTCTTTTTAAAATATCTATATAGCTATTCTCAACAAAACATATCTCACTACTCTCTTTTTGAGTTGATATATCTTTTAAAACTTCTATTTTAGATGCATACTCTTTTACATCACTCTTTAACCAATCTCCTAAAGGAAATATAGCTCTATTTATAACCTCTTTTTTAATTTCTGCTAAAAAGTAGCTTTGGTCTTTAGAATCATCTAAACCTTTATAAATAAAGCCATCTTTTATGCGAATATAGTGCCCAGTAGATATCTTTTCTATACCTAAAGAGTCGGCAAATTCAACCATTTTCCCAAACTTTATCTTTCTATTACAGATAACACATGGATTGGGAGTTAATCCATCTTGATAAGATTTTACAAAATAGTCATAAACTTCCTCTTTGAAACTATCTTCTATATTATGAATATGCAAAGGAATATTTAGAAAACTAGATACCTTTTTTGCTTTTTCTATATTTGCATCATTTAACTCTTTTAAGTTATGCATAACCATATATACACCCTCTACGCTATATCCTTGCTCTTGCAGTAAAATAGCAGTTACTGTAGAATCAACCCCGCCACTCATACCTACTAAAACTCTCTTCACAGTATCTCCTTTATCTCTATATATATATTATCAGTTATATATAAATTTACTTTTGCATAATCTATATTTTTTACTACCATCAATGCCTCTTTTGGCATTTTAGATATTATTGTATTATTTGATATTAATGTTCTATCTATATCAATTTTTAAGTAAAAATTACTTTTATATCTATTTTTTACTTTTTTATACTTAGTATCTTTTATCAGTAGATACTCTCCATTGGCATATAATTTTTTTGCTGATTTATCTTTATAGATATGCAGATACTCCTTTTCAATTTTAAGCCATCTATTTTCTTCTATTTTGAATATATCTTTTTTGCTTAACTCTACCAACTCACTTTTAAAATCTACTAAATTATAATTTAAACCATTTGCTTGAAGATTACTCTTCATTAATATTACCAATAAAATAGTCTAATATTGCCCTTTTTGAAGCAATTTTTAAATCTTTTGGCACATTTTGACCAGTTGATATAAAAGAGACAGGAAGTTTTGTATCTAAAAGAAATGCTATTAGACTACCTCTATTTTTTGTCTCATCTACTTTTGTTACTATAACTCTATCTATATTTAAAAAAGAGAAGTGCTCATAGGTATCTTTTAAATCAACATACTTTGCAGCGGATGAAACTACCAGACTTACTGATGAGTTCTCTTTTAGGCTCTTTTTGTAGTAATTTACACTATTTAGAAGCATCTCCAAATCGTAAGGTGAGCTACCAGCACTATCGATAAAGATTAAATCTTTACTGCTTAAACTATTTAAGAGGTTAGATAAATCATCAGAGTTCTCAACGCAGAAGTAATCAACCCCAAGATTTTTGGCATAGAAGCCAAGTTGCTCGTAAGCCCCTACTCTAAAGTTGTCTAAATTTATTATAGCAATAGATTCTCTCTTTACACCTTTAGAAACACACCAAGCAACAATTTTTGCCAAAGTTGTTGTTTTGCCAACACCTGTTGTTCCTACAAACATATTTATTCTGTTATCTATTGGCTGTTTTACAATTTTAATTGCCTCTTCTATCTCTTCTAAAACAAATGATAGAAGTAACTCTTTATCTTCGGCAACTTGCGTATTGATAAATGGATTTAGCATAAAATCTACCCACTCTTGATTTAATCCTTTGTTTTTTAAAAGAGTTTTAATTTCATCTAATACTTCACTAGATGGATTCTTAGGGGTAAGTGCCTCTTTCATCTTATCCATTTTTGATTTTAATACTTTTATCTCTTCTAAAAGTGCCTCTTCTTCATCTATTCCTGCAAATTGTTTAAAGGTATCTTCATCTACCTCTATTGTTATCTCTGCTCTTAAATCACCACTACTATCTCTATATTGTGTAGCTTTTATAACTTTAAAGTTATCTATAGAGCCATATTTTTGAATAGCTAACTTATACGCCTCATTTGGGCTTGTTGCTATAAAACTCTCTTTAAGCATCTCTCTCCTTTTAAGTATTTAAGTGGAATAAGCACACTATCTCTTTCTCTCCAGTGAGGATGAGGTATATTTAATTTAGGTGCTTTTTTTATATTTAATTTATTGTAGAGTATTATATCTAAATCTAGTGTTCTTGGGGCATCTTTAAACTCTCTTTTTCGCCTAAAATAGTTCTCAATATGCTGAGTATATCTTAAAAGCTCTAAAGGTCTTAAATTAGTTTGCACTAATAGTAGCGTATTATAGAAGTAAGGTTGTTCAAGATATCCAAATGGAGGATTTTTGTAAATTATAGAGGTTGATATTACTTTTAGTAACCTATCTCTTTTTAATTTAACCAATAGATGTTTAAATCTTCTTTTACTATCTCCTAAATTACCACCTACTCCTATTATAACAGTTCCAAATCTTCTTTTATATTTATTAGTATTAAATGGAAAAGAGCAACTTTTTATTAAGCTTGTATTATTAGCTTTTTTACAATATATATAGCCTGACATAATGTAATTTACAAAACTATAGCTTTTGAGTTTTTCATAACAACCATATCTTCTATTCTTATACCAAATTCGCCTTCTATATATATTCCTGGCTCAATCGTATAAACCATTCCATCTTCTATAACGGTATCACTTTTAGATGATATATATGGCATTTCATGGATATCTAAACCCACACCATGCCCAGTAGAATGAACAAAATATTTTCCAAAACCAGCTTTTTCTATAACACCCCTAGCTAATTTATCTATATCTTTGGCTCTCATTCCACTTTTTGCCTTATTTATTGCCTTATCGTGAGCTTTTAAAACTGTATCATAAGCTTTTTGTATAAATTTAGAGTTAAAATTTTGTTTATAAGAGAATTTAAACTCTTCATCAAAATTGACTGTTCTTGTTCTATCAGAGCAGTATCTTTGATACTTTACACCAGCATCAAGCAGAAGTAAATCTCCACAATTTAAAGCTTTTTTACTAGGTGTAGCATGGGGTTTGGAGGCATTTTCATTAATTGCCAAAATTGGCTCAAAACTGATATCTCTATTTCCAAAATCTCTTAATATAGATTCTGCTAAAAAGTTTAACTCTAGCTCTGTTGATCCTGTAGATTCAACTAAATTAGTAGCTATCTCTTTAAAACTCTTTTTACCAATTTTTACAGCTTTTTTAAGCTTTAATAACTCATCTTCACTTTTAATAATTCTTTTTTTATGAGAAAAATTTGGTTTAAAGTTTAATTTTACAGGGGTTAGGCTCTTTAATTTATTAAAGGATAGTATATCCCATTGTATTGGGTCAATATTTATCTTTTTTGGTTTCTCTTTTTTTAATATATCTACCAATTTATCCAAAAGAGAGTTAGAGATTATAACCTTAGCATCTTTAACCATCTCTTTTGCATCAATTTCATATCTGCCATCTGTAATAAAAAAAGATGATGAACCTAATTTAATAAATATAGCATTATCGCAACTGTAGTTGCACTCATAATAGAGTGCATTTTCATCTTTAAAGATAATATAATTCATTAAGACTCTTGAGTTTGTGCCTCTTGTGAATGAGCCTCTTGCATTGCTTGAATCTCATTCATGATTTGAATAATTCCAATCATCGCTAAGTGGTAACCAAAAGGTCCCATACCAGCAATTACACCAGCAGTTACTTCAGCAGTTATAGATTTTTTTCTAAAATCCTCTCTTGCGTGAATATTGCTTAAATGAACCTCGATTGTTGGAATCTCTACAGCAGCAATTGCATCACGAATTGCAATAGAAGTGTGAGAGTAAGCTGCTGGATTAATAATAATACCATCAGCATCACCCATACACTCTTGAATTTTATCTACAATTTCTCCCTCTAAGTTACTTTGAAAAAACTCTATCTCTACTCCATTTTGCTCTGCAAAACTCTTCATTTGAGCGTGAATCTCTTCTAATTTCATTGGTCCGTAGATATGTTGCTCTCTAACTCCAAGCATATTTAAGTTTGGTCCTTGAATTACTACAATCTTCATCTGTTTCCCTTTTTTATTTAATTTGCTATAATTCTATTAAAAGTGTTGTTATAAAAGGTTTAAAGAATGAAAATAATATCTGCAAAATATATATTTAAAGATGGAGAGTATATAAATAATAGTGCTATTGTATTTGATGACTCAATTATAGAAGTAGATACTTTAGATAATATTAAGATGAAATATCCAAATATTGAGCATATTGAGTATAGTAAAAATAGTATAATATATCCTGGGTTTATTAATTTACATACTCATTTAGAGTTTAGTGCAAATAGGGCAAAATTAAAATTGGGTAACTTTATAGAGTGGCTTTATAGTGTGTTTGAGTATAGAGATGAATTGGTAGCTAAATTAGATGAGCAGACAATAGATAGTGCAATAGAGCAAATGAAAAGTAGTGGAGTTACTACTTTTGGAGCAATATCAAGTTTTGGTGCTGATATGAGGGCTTGTAGAGAGAGTAAGTTGAGGGTTATCTACTTTAATGAAGTAATTGGTTCATCTGCTGCGATGGTAGATGCTCTGTTTCAAGATTTTAAATTAAGATTAGATGAATCAAAATCTATAAGTGATGATAGGTTTTACCCAGCTATTGCAATACATTCACCCTACTCTGTTCATCCATTTTTGCTTAGAGAGGTTTTAAATATTGCAAAAAAAGAGGCTATGCTAGTTACTGCACACTTTTTAGAGTCAAAAGAGGAGAGAGAGTGGCTAGAGGGTGCTTCAGGAGCATTCAAAGAGTTATTTAAGAAGTTTTTTAATGTTGATACACCTGTAACATCAATAGATGAATTTTTAGATGCATTTAAAGATATTAAAACACTATTTACCCACTGCACTCAAGCAGATAAAAAAGAGTTGGATATTATTAATCAAAACAGAGGTAGTGTAATCCATTGTCCAAGATCAAATAGATTGTTAAATTGTGGAGTTTTAGATATATCAAATGTTAATAGTTTACTTTTAGGAACAGATGGATTGAGTTCTAACTACTCACTATCTATACTTGACGAATTAAAAAGTGCACTTTTTATGCATACTAAATATCCACCTAAAGAGTTAGCTCTAAATTTAATAAAATCTGTAACAATAAATGCAGCTAATGCTACAAATTTAAATGTAGGCAATATTAAACAAGGAGCTTTTGCAGATTTTGCCATATTTGAATTGCCAGATGATTTAAGTGATGAGAGTAGTGGTTCACTAGCACTAAATACCATTATTGAATGCCGTAGTGCAAAAGAGGTATATATTGCAGGAGAGAAGATTTAAACTTAAGTTATAAATTAGCAACTAGTCATTATGTAGTGGTATTGAAAAATCATCACCTAAATTTTAATTTTTTTGCAAACACTAACAGCACATGCACTATTGCTAATTAATGTTGTATTGTGTTAAATAGATACTCTATCTTCTATTGCACGAGCTAGAGATAGTGTATCTATATTTTCTAAAGATACACCTGTTGGGACACCTTGAGCTATTTTTGTAAATTTTAAATTCATATCTTCTAATTGGCTCTCTAGATATAACATCATAGTATCACTTGCAATTGATGGTGCAAATGCAAATATAATCTCCTCTACTCCTTTTAGAGCATCTCTTAGATGCGTTAAATCGAAACTATCTATATCACTTAATACATAAAAGAGTCCATTATATTGTCCGAGTTTTTCGATAGTTAATATATCTTTAGCACTCTCTACCAAACATATTTTACTACTATCTCGACTCTCATCGCTGCAAATATGGCACAACTCATCTTCACTTAAATTATGACACCTAATACAGCGATGAATAGACTCTACAGCACTCTCTATTGCATGTGAGAGCTTTAAGCCGTCATATGATCCATTTGTAACAATATAATATGCTAGTTTTAAAGCACTCTTTTCGCCTACTCCTGGTAGGTTGTTAAATGCTTCTACTAAATTTTTAAATGGTTCAAGTTTATTCATTTATGTAATCTACAACTTTTGTATAATCTGCAACCTCTTTTATCTTATTTATCACATTTTTGTGTGACTCATCTGTTGCATATATATTTAAATCCTCTTTAGAGTCAAACTTTGCAGTTAATACTAAATCCATTGCTCTATCTTCATTTGCAAAATTTATACCAACTTCTATATAATTTAACTCTTTTATTTTATCTTTTAAATTTTGAATATCCTCTTTTATCTCTATTATCTTATCTTTAGATGTGCTATTTTTGAATTTAATCATAACTATATGTGTAATCATTTAAAAAACCTTTAAAATATTTATAAAATTATATAATAATGTGATAAAATTACGCACTAAATTTAAAAGAAGAGGTAAATATATGGAAGAACTTTGTTATTACGAAGTTTTAGAGGTATCAAAAGATGCAACAACAACAGAGATAAAAAAAGCGTATAGAAAATTAGCAATTAAGTATCATCCAGATAAAAACCCTGGAGATAAAGAGGCCGAAGAGAGATTTAAATTAATTAATGAAGCATACTCTGTATTAAGTGATGATAAGAAGAGACAAATATATGATATGTATGGAAAAGATGGCTTAAACGGGCAAACAGGTGGTGGCTTTAGTGCTGGTGGTATGGATGATATAATGGATATATTTAACTCTATGTTTGGAGATAGTTTCGGGTTTGGCACAGGAGGCTCAAGAAGAGATTCTAACTCGATGCTGTATGAGTTAGATATAGAAATAGAGACCACTTTAGAGTTTAATGAAGCAATTTTTGGCTGTAAAAAAGAGATTGACATAAGATATAAAGAGCCATGTCCAGATTGCGAAGGAACTGGAGCAAAAGATAAAGAGTTTATAACTTGTGATTACTGCAAGGGGCATGGTCAAATTATGATGCGTCAAGGCTTTATGACATTTGCTCAAGAGTGCCCTCAGTGTAATGGAAAAGGAAAAACTCCAAAAGAGATGTGTGTTGGCTGTAGTGGCACAGGTGGAGTAGATATAGATGAGAGTATAACAATAGATATTCCAGCAGGAGTAAATATTGGTAACAGATTAAGAGTTCCAGCAAAAGGTAATGTTGATAGCAGAGGAAGAAGAGGAGATTTATATGTTCATTTTAATATTAAAGATGATGAAGACTTTGTTAGAGATGGTGATGATATATATATCGAAGTGCCTGTTTTCTTTACGCAAATACTACTCTCAGAAGAGATTAAAATTCCATCTTTAGAGGGTGAATTAACTGTTAAACTCTCGCCTAAAGTTAAAGATAAAGAGCATTTTATATTTAAGAATAAGGGTGTTCCCAATGTAAATAATCCTAGCTATAGAGGCAGATTTATCGCTCAAGTAAAAATTATATATCCTAAAAAGTTAAATAGAGAACAAAAAGAGTTACTAGAAAAACTTCAAGATAGTTTTGGTATTGATAGCAAACCACATAAAAGTATATTTGAAAGTGCTTTTAGTAGAATAAAAAAGTGGGTTAAGTAATATAGAACCAAAAAGGTTAATTAACCTTTTTGATGATAGTTTAAGCAACTATTTACCAGCTTCAACAGCCTCTTTTAAGTTTTTACCAGCTTTAAACTTAGGAGCTTTGTGAGCAGGTTTTGTGTAAGTTTTATCAGAACCTGGAATTTTTCCACTCTTTTCTGGAACATCAACAGCAGAAAATGTACCAAATCCTACAAATGTGATACTATCACCTTTTACTAATACCTCTTGAACTGAATCTAAAAAAGCTTTTACTGCATTTTCTGCTGCTGCTTTACTTGAAAATTCACCCTTCTCTTTTACTAACTCTACAAAATCCGCTTTTGTCATGATATTCCTTTAAAATAAATTTATAGACAAATTATATGAGTTAAATCTTAAAGAAACTTGAAAATACGGAACAATTTAGATAATTTATGTAAAAAAAAGGTATAAATAAGAGAAAATTAGTGAAATTGGTGCGATAGAGAGGATTTGAACCTCCACGAGCTAATGCTCACTAGCCCCTCAAGCTAGCGTGTCTACCATTCCACCACTATCGCTTTTTTTAAAATTGTAGATTAAAATAGCAGGAGAAAACCTACTATCTGATATATATAAATTCCTTACTATTAAAGGAATGGGTTAGAGTAAAGTGCAATTAGTGCAATTACTAGTGTATAGATAACTTGTGCTTCGATCATCGCTAGGGCAATAAACATAGTTGTCATCAATTTACTACCAAGTCCAGGGTTTCTAGCAGTTCCTGCGATTGTAGCAGCAGCAGTATGACCCATACCAATTGCTCCACCAAGAGCTGCAAGACCAAGACCAACACCAGCAGCAACTACTGAATAAGCTTTAATCATATCTGAACCAGCACCTGCTTCACCAGCAAATGCAAAAGCACCAAGTGCTAAAAAAAGTGCAAAAAACTTTTTCATAAAAAATCCTTAAATTATATTGTTTATAGTCTATTAGACTTTTGCTTTAGATCCGTTCGGCTTGCGTATCCCTACTTATCATCTACAAGCGATGAAATTATACACAAATTATTGTTAAAAATCTATAAACAGTAAGCGTTTTTTTGATACAATCTTCTAAATATATAAATTTAAAGGTATTTTATGAAATTAAAAATTAAATTTTTAATATTGACATCAATTTTATTTACTCAATTTATCTTCTCTAATGTTTTAGAGCCGATAGGAAAGACAAAATTTAGAGTTGTAAGCGATAGTGGGGTTACTTTAAAAGAGGTAGATTTAAAGGGGCAAGAGTTTATTGTAGTATCTGTTAGAGAAGCTGGTAGTGATGGAAGATTTTACGCAGTAGATGCAGATGGTTTAGTTTGGTGGAGTGGAATTATCACTTCTGGGGCAGATGATTACAAGACTCCAAGTGGCATATATACAGTATTAAGAAAGAAGAGAAGATATATGTCAAAAGCATATCCAGATGATGATGGTGTAAATAATATGGATTTTGCAATATTTTTTACAAACAGAGGACATGCGCTACATATGGGTAGCGTTAATTGGATGTCTCATGGATGTATTCATATAGCACCAAAAGATATACCAGTAATTTTTGATTGGGCAAAAATAGGTTCAACCAAAGTTATTATTACAAGAAAAAGCTATATGCCTTTTGCTAAAGAGGATTTGATAAAGTTTGGATTTAGATAGTAGCAATATTAGAGTAACAACTTAACTTTTGTATATTGTAATATAACTAAAAATACCATACACTAAGTGTTTAATGGTGTTTGTGTGTCCAATTTTTTCAGTGAATATTATAATAGCACTGTTTCTGTTAAAATATGAATTAAAATTATGTGTGAAAGTTAAATGCTAAAAAACTTATTTTAAACAAAAAGGATATGTGAATTCATTCGTGTCTATTTGAACTTATTAATAGAGTTTATATTTTTAAAATAACAAAATATTTAGGGATTACCCCTTCTCCTTTTTTTATAAAATAGCTTTATGTAATTTCATACTTATGATTTAACTTTCTAATTCAAATTATTATTTTATAGTGCTAATAAACTAAAGCTTTTAACGGACATTCTCTAAAAATAGGCACGAAAATATATTAATAAGATAGTTAAATAGGTATTTTATTTAATTTTATGTAGTCAAGAACTGTAGTCACGACAAAAAGTAGTCGTAAATGCCTATGTAGCAGGGCTTTGTAAGTGTTTTTATATAACACACGGAATTTTTGGTAAAAACTATATAAAAGTTCTAATTATTGGGCTTAAATAGAAGTTTTACTGGAGAATGTTCGTTTTAAAGTAAAGTTTATTCTTCTTATGATCGGATCCTCGAATTTATTCGAGGCAATAGCTTAAATTAACTCTGTAACCCAAATAGACGCGAATGAATTCGCGTGTCCGTATTGTTTGAAATTTGTTTTATTACTTAATGTGTGAATTTAACTTTTGCGCTTAAATTATAATTTAAATTGCTATATTAAGCTCTGTTTAAAACTCTTTTTTAGTTTGCAAACTCTAGCTCTACTCTTTTGTCTTTTTGAGAGATTACCTTTACATCTATGCTCTCTCCCTCTTTTAGAGTTCCTTGAATCTCTGAAGGTATTTTAGAGTTATGTAAAAGTGCATCATATCCATCTGGCATCTCTATGAAGTATCCAAAATCTACACTTCTTGCAATTTTGCCTTTGTAGATTTTACCTATTTCATATTTAGTAACCTCTTTAGTCTCTCTTTTTAATAGTTCTAAAATATACTCTTTTGCTTTCTCTATTTTTTCTATATCTTGACCACTTATTTTGACGATATTAGCATCTCTGTTTAAATCAATAGATACAGAGAATTTTTCTATAATTTCTCTAATAGTTGAGCCACCTTTTCCTATTATTATTGGCATTGCTGATGAATTAACTTCGAAAGTTACTTGTGATGGCAAAGCTCCACTTGGAACAATTTTCTCTTTAGACTCTTCCATAATTTTCAGAATGTGGTCTATTCCCTTTTTTGCTTGAATTAGAGCTTCTGATAATATTTTTAAATCTAATCCATCTACTTTTATATCAAGTTGCATTGCAGTAATTCCATCTTTTGTTCCTGCAACTTTTAAATCCATATCTCCATAATGGTCTTCTGCCCCCATTATATCTGTCAAAATTGTATATTTATCGCTATTTTCAACCACTACACCCATTGCAATTCCAGATGTCAATTTAACTACATTTACATCTGCACTAACTAAAGAGAGAGAACCACCACATACAGTTGCCATAGATGAAGAGCCATTACTCTCTAAAATTTCCGATACAACTCTTATGGTTTCATTTGGTTCCAAAATCACTGTTGGCTCAAGCGCTCTTTTTGCCAAATTACCATGCCCTAGTTCTCTTCTACTTGGTGCACCTATAAATTTTGCCTCTCCCACTGAATATGGAGGAAAGTTATAGTGAACCATAAAATTCTCATTCAAAGAGTCATTACTAGTTAGCAATTCATACATTTGTGCATCTTTATTGTTTCCAATAGTAGCAGTTACTAATGCTTGTGTTTGACCTCTAGTAAATAGTGTAGAACCGTGCACTGATGGTAGAAGATTTGTCTCTATAGATATCTCTCTTATCTCATCAACTTCTCTCTTGTCAAGTCTTTGCCCACTTAGTAACATCTCTCTGACTCTTTGTTTAACACTCTTTTCAAAAGCATCTGCTACTTCTTGAGAAGTATAATCTAAATTATCACAACCCTCTACACTCTCTTTAATCTCTTCTAATAGATTATTTAGAGCATCTGATCGTTCACTTTTGGCAATTTTATCTATAGCAATATTTAATTTATCTGCAAAATTTTGAGATATATAACTACTTAACTCTCTATCTATATCTTTGTAATTTATCTCAATAGTTGCCTCTTTTTTAAATTGTTTAAATTTGTCTAAATATAGATTAGAAGCTATATCAATATCTTTAATTACACTGTTTAATATATCTAACAACTCATCTTGGTTTAACTCATTTACATTATGTTTTTCACCATCTTTAGTTGATATTGCTCTCATCTCAATCATAGCAATATCTTTATTACTGCCAACTACCAACAGATCTAAAGATGAGTTACTTAAATCATTTAACTTAGGATTAATTGATATCTCTTCATTAATCTTTGCAACTCTAAGCGTTGCTATAGATTTATCTATTGGAAGTGACGATACCAACAAAGCTGCATTAGCTGCATTTAGGGCTGCTACTTGTAAATCTACACTGCTATCACTACTAACAACAGTTACATTTATTACTACTTCATTTGAGAAACCTTTTGGAAATAGTGGGCGAAGGGCTCTATCTATTATTCTTGAAGTTAATGTTTCAAAATCACTAGGCTTAGACTCTCTTTTAATAAATCCACCAGGAATTTTAGCTGCTGCATAAGCTTTTTCTATATATTGAACAGTAAGTGGTAAAAAATCTTCACTGCTACTACTGTTATCAACTGTTACTGTTGCTATTAGAACTGCTTTTCCTTGTCTATACCAAACTGAACCATCTGCTTGTTTTGCTACTTTTCCAAATTCGTAACTCTCTTTTAAATTGTTGCACTCTATATCAACTATATTACCCATATTAATTTATCCTTATTTTAATTACAATATTCTATCTTAAAATGGTTTAACAACAACAAATATAACTATGCCAATCATTAAAAGTGTAGGAACTTCATTATAAAATCTGTAAAATTTGCCAGGTTTGTAGTGTGGATTCTCTTTTAGCTTTTTTCTATGTAGCTCCAAAGAGAAGTGGTATGTAATCAAAAGTGCAACAAATAGTAACTTTGCATGCATCCAAGGTTGAGATAGATAAGCACTATTTAAATACAACATAACACTACCACTTATAATAGTAGCCCACATTGCAGGTGTGCCTATATATTTAATTAATTTATACTCTTGAATCTCCACTACCTCTACAAACTCTTTTTTATCTGCATGTTCACTATGATAAACATATAACCTAGGTTGATAAAATAGCATTGCCATCCAAGATATAAAACTCATTACATGAAATGCCAATATCCAACTGTAATACTCCATATTAATTACCTTTTTTAATATCTTTAGAGTTATATACAATTAACTCTTTTTCACCTTTATAATACCCAATTTGAGCTTTTTTTATGAATAATTTAGTGCCATTACTTAATAAATTTTTACTTTTTCTCTTTAGATACAATTTAACTCTTTGTTTATTTACAAAAAGATAACCATTTTTGAATTTACCCTCTACATTTCTTACAATATCCCCTACTCTATAATTATCTAATTTGTTTATATTGAATTTATCTATATAACTATCTTTATCTATTTTGCCAACTTTGGCAACTATATCTAAATCTAATATCTCTTCTGTTTTAAAATATATCTTTTTCTTATAAACTTTTAAACTATAACATGACCCCTCTTTTAAACCGTTTGCACTTTTATAGAGCATAATAGGTAAAGAGTCTTTGTGGCTTTTTATAACGGCGATATCACCTCGCTTAAAAACAACACAAGCTCTTTTTAATATAAATGGTTCACTCTCTTTGGTAAAATCTTTTAAATCTATATATTTTACCCTTTTTGGTTTTATAATTTTTTTATCTTTTCTCTTTTTATTTGTAAATATACTCCAAAAACTATCTACTATTCCTTTATGTTTTGAATCTAATTTCCCATTGCTAAATAGTGCATATATTGGTAGATGGTCAGAGTATCCTTTGCCCGTAAATTTACTATTTTTATACTCCCAAGAGTTTATATACTTTCCACTATTTTTAAAGAGATAAGCTTTTTTAAACAGACTAAAGCTACCTTTGATATATCTCCACCCCTTATTATCATTTAGTGTTGGTGAGATAATTATAGAATCGAGTGAGCTTCTCTTTCCAAAATAGCCATGGCTCCACCTTTTGTATGGTAATATATCTTGCCATAGATTGTAATGGTATGGTTTTGAGATATTTTTATCTTTAAATTTAATCATTCTGCCATTAATAAAAGTTTTTAAAACCCCATCTATTGCACAAATTTCTCTATTTAAATCTTGTGTTCTTTCTATTTCGCACTCATTATATGCACTATTAAAATCACCCATAATAATATATTCACTACCTTTTGGCATCTCTCTTATTCTACTCATTAATGCTTTTGCTTCTAAAATGCGTCTGCTCTCTTTTGCCTTATGTGAGCGCCAATGGTTTACAAAGATAGTTAAATTTGGCTCTAAATCTAACTTTACCTCTAAAATATCTCTATTGAATTTGCTATTTGTTACTTTTATATCTTTGCTACTTTTTATTCTATATTTAGATAGAAGAGCTACTTGTATTGCTGAATCTCTTTTGTCTGTAATAGCACTATATCTATATTTGCAACCGTGTCTGTTTAAACTTTTTTGTAATATATTTAAGGCATTTTTATTCTCTATCTCTTCTAATCCGATTATATCTGCATTTAAATCGCATATTACTTTAGTGATGTTATCTAGCTTTTTATAAAATATTTTACTATTCCAGTTATGATTGTTTAATTTATACTCTTTATATTCATTTCCATTATCTACATTATCAAATAGATTTTGAACATTATAAGTTGCAACTTTAATATTTAAAGAAAAAAGGATATATGGCACTATTAAAATTATTAAAAAAAGTTTCATAAGTGCTATTCTATCTAAAAAAGCCACTAAAATAGAATTAATATCTTTTAATATAAGAAATAAATAGTATAATAGTTCAATTGTTTAAAAATAAAAGGATTTTGCATGAAAAAATTAATTATATTGCCAATATTGACTCTAGGTTTCATCTCTGCTGGTTCAATATCACAAGTTGGTATTGGTTACTCCAAAGGAGAGGATAAAAGTAAAAATATAACTACATTTATAAGTTATGGTGTTGCTGTAGGATTAGATTTGAGGTTTGAATATAGTAAAGCAATATCTAAATATAGTGAATTTGCATCATCTGATGTAAATAGATATGGCTTATTTGCCACATATACATTACCACTTTCTACTTCATCATTTTCCGTAACACCAAAGGTTGGTATTGTTAAAAACAGTGGAGAGTTTGAGATGCTAGATACACTCTCAAAAGTAACAGATTCATCAACAGATTTCACATATGGTTTAGAGTTAAATTATGATTTTAACTCTAAATTATCAATTTTTGCCGGTTATACAGATTATGGTCATAAATTTAAGAAGTTAAAATCTATTAAAGCTTCTGAAATAGATAGCAAAAACTACACAGTTGGGTTTAAATTAGGGATATAATATTAAGGTAAATAGGGAGCATGAGAGTTATTATATTTACTGATAAGGGTATGTTTATATCGCAACAATAGAGGCGTCTATAATACGCGAATAAATTCGCGTGTCCTATTCTGTTGTATTTTTTTAGCCTTAAATTTTTTGATATTAAAGTTTTAAAGTAGCCCCTTAATATAGAATTTTACAACTCTCTTTTTAAGTAAAATTCTCTTCTAAATTCATCAAATTTTTCATTCAAAATAGCTTCTCTAGCATCACTCATTAGCGTTAAATAGTAGTGTAAGTTATGTATTGTTGCTAATCTAAAGTATGTTATCTCTTTTGCTCTATATAGATGGTTTAGGTATGCTCTGCTATATGTTTTGCAAACTTGGCACTCACATTTAGTATCTATAGGATTGCTATCTTCTTTATATTTGGCTGCTTTTATATTTACTTTTCCAAAAGTTGTAAATAGTGTTCCATTTCTTGCATTTCTTGTTGGCATAACACAGTCAAACATATCTACACCTCTATAGATATTCTCTATTAAATCCTCTGGTGTTCCAACTCCCATGAGGTATCTTGGTTTATCTTTTGGCATAAACTCTGTAGTCCACTCTACAGTATCATACATTAGCTCATTTGCCTCTCCTACGCTTAAACCACCAATGGCAAAACCGTCAAAATCCAAACTTGTTAGCTCTGTTGCTGATACTTTTCTAAAATCAAAATCAGTTCCACCTTGTATAATTGCAAAAATATTTTGTTTTAAACCAACCCCTTGGGTTTGCTTTTCTCTATGATAATCTATAGACTCTTTTGCCCATTTTGTTGTTCTTTCTATTGAAGCTTTTACTCTATCTTTTGTTGCAGGAAGGGCAACTAAGTCATCTAAAATCATCATAATATCACTATTTAAATTATATTGAATATCTAATACTTTTTTGGGTGTAAATTTATGTTTTGAACCATCTATATGGCTTCTAAATAAAATTCCATCTTCATCTATCTTTACATTATCGCTTAGTGAAAATGCCTGAAATCCACCACTATCGGTTAAAAAACTTTTATTAAATTTTGTAAAGTTATGCAACCCACCCTGCCCTTTTATAAGTGCGTCCCCAGGTCTTAAATATAGATGATAAGTGTTACCTAAAATAATTTCTGGCTTAAGTAGTGTGTCTAAATCTATTGCATCAAGTGCTTTTACAGCACCAACTGTTCCAACTGGCATAAAAACTGGTGTTTTTATTGTAGAGTGAGCTGTTTTTATTGAACAAGCTCTAGCTTTTTTATCTATTTTGTCTATACTAAATATCATTATGTTATAATCTTTTTTTAAAATTCTATCAAAATAAAGTTAAAAGAGTAGTATGAGCAGTATATTAATTATAGCAGATGGCAATATATCTAAAAAATTTATAGAGACAATTGAGTTAAAAAATCTGAATGAACATCACTATACAGTTGTTGTAAAAGATAAAAAAGAGTTTAAAGATAGCAAAAGAGTCGAGTATGTAGAGTTAGATGCTACAAGTCTTTATAGATTAAAAAGCGTATGTAAAAAAGATAAATATTCCGTTGTCTTTATTGTAGATGAAGATAGCCAAGAAGCCTATGTAATATATAGCAATATTAGAAAATTAAATAAAAAGGTAAGAGTTGTTGCTCTTGATAATAGAGATATATTTAAAGATGTCCAAGATAGCTATTTAAATATTGTAGATATAAATATAATTATTGCTAATAGATTATATGATTATCTTCCAAATGTTCCTGTAACTGCACAAACTATCGGCTTAAATCAGGGTGAAATTATGGAAGTTTTAGTTCCATTTTCTAGCCCTTATGCCTATAGACATATTGGCTCTATTCCTCAAGTTAAGTGGAGAATAGCAGCAGTGTATAGAGATGAGAAGCTAATAATACCAACTCACGCTACAATGATAAAGCCAAGAGATAGATTATTGATTGTTGGAAAGCCAAAAGTTTTAGCTGATGTTTATAAAAAAATTACCAGAAGCAGTGGGA
>Ga0256833_1001083_pt1 | contig 20487 bp, 15 predicted proteins | sample 356284metaG_FD_190535 | JGI IMG/M metagenome (GOLD analysis project Ga0256833, IMG submission 190535) | Hydrothermal vent microbial communities from Mid Atlantic Ridge, Atlantic Ocean - 356-284 | ecosystem: Environmental > Aquatic > Marine > Hydrothermal vents | place: Atlantic Ocean: Mid... | reverse complement strand
CCTGAAGATAAATTTTCTCACTACGGGCGGTACCGGCCCAGGACGAAAGGCATCCACCCCCTGGTGCCGGGGGTGGAAGGGAAAAAAGGAGGAGGTAAGTTCATGAGAAGACTTTTGGGGCTTGTAGGGAAAAGTCATCATATAGAGATTTGGTGGGATGAAAGTGGGAAGTTTTTGAATCCTGAGGCTGGAGCTGAAGCTATTATTGCACATGCCGAGGCTGGATATACTTCGTTTGGAAACCTTATTCGGGAATTATACGATTTGGGCTATAATAATATAGGAGACCGGTTATATTCCATAGGTGAGGATATTCAACAAAAGATTCTTCCTACAATTAGAAGGTTGAGATTCTCTATCAGGGAGATTCCAAGCCTAAAGTGGATTATTTTAGTACCTTCAACTCAAAGCCGTGCATATTATAGTAGGTACAACAGATACGATCCACATGGGATCCATACACCTGCCACTTGGTTTTATGAAATAATATGGGTAGCATTCCACTCAGCAATAGTAAGGGGAAAAGCGGGAGTATTAGGTGTGAGCCATCTCACTACTTCCGGTTTCAATGAACATCAAGCAGTATCAATGGGTGAAGCATTTGGACACTGGGCCGATAGATGTGAGCCTACACGCTTGAAAAGGATTATCTTCTTAGGATGTTGTATCCGGGAAAACTCAATTCTTGAAATACCCAGGATTTTGAATCCTGAAGGTAGATATACCCATCACCGTCCTATTAGAGTACGGGTTGAAGCAGACGAAGAGTATGAAGATATAATCTTAGATCCCGATGGAAACCTAGAAATTTGAGATCCCTTGAAAACTTTACGGGCGGCACCGGCCTAAGACGGAAAGCATCCACCCCCTGGTGCCGGGGGTGGAAGGAAAAAAGGAGGGAAAGGATGAAAAAAGTCATAGAGGAGCTGGAAAAGGAAATCCCCAGGTGGAGAGATGCTGTAAAGAAGCTGTCCTATTACAAGATAAGGGAAGCCAAAGGTGAGGATGAGGCAAAGAAACAGTATAATGAAGCAAAGGAAATTCTCAAGCGCAGTAGGGGTATTCTTAAAAATTTATCCGAATTGAGGGATTTAAAAACCCAAATTGCAGAACCTCCATGGGGTCTCTATTATAAGGATGATATGGGTATGGTAAGATTTTACTTCTATTACAATCCCCTAGATCCTGGAGGGGAGGCACCTACAAAATCTTTGCAAATTAATCTGGAATTTTGGGAGGATGGAACTGTGAAGGTTTTCTTTTTGCCTTCTAAAGAACAAGAAATTATTAAAATGTTGGCAGAGAAGATTGGCCTGAGTGTAGAAGACGTCAAAAGAATGATAGAGAAGTTTTTAGAAACAAAAAACTATAAAGAAATTATAAGTAGGTATCACTTTACCAGTTGGGATGGAAAAGATGTAGATGATGTACATGGTTGGGCTGGGAAGATTTTTAGTGTTGAAACTGTAAGCCCGGAAAATATAGTGGATTCATTAAGGGGTGCCAGAGAATTGTTTGATCTTTATAAATATGCTATACAGGAGGTGCTGAGTGCAAGAAAATTTCGCAGAGAAGATTGAGGATATTGTTAACCTCCTGCGCCACAATCCCAACATAATCCTCTACGGTCCGCCGGGGACGGGGAAGACTTATACGGCAATGGCGGTGGCGTTGTATATGCTTGAAACGGATAAGCCTTTTGAAGAGGAAAACCTGAAATCCAGATTGCTGGAGTTAGCGAATCACATCAATGTTGATGATGATTGGACTAAGGAGTTAAATAAGTACAAAGAAGAGGGCCGCTTCTCCATCGTCCAGTTCCACCCCTCTTATAACTACGACGACTTCGTCATTGGCATAGAGGCGAGGACAGAGGACAGACAGGTGGGTTTTGAAAAGGTTGACAGGACACTGAAGAAAATGAGCGAAGAGGCAGACAGAGAGCCTGATAAAAACTTCGTCCTCATTATAGACGAGATAAACCGCGCCAACCTGCCCGCCGTTTTCGGTGAGCTGATTTACGCCTTGGAATACAGGGGAGAAGAAGTTGATATTATGTACGGGGAAAAGCTCATAATTCCGCCAAACCTTTACATAATCGGCACAATGAACACGGCAGACCGCTCCGCCGGGCGCATAGACTACGCCATACGCAGGAGATTCACCTTCTACCCCATGCATGCGGATGAAAGCGGGGCAGAGGGGAAATATGGCCAGCCTTTGATGAAAGCGGTAAATAAATTCATTGAAAACAACATTTCTCCCGAATACGACCCCGAAGACATAAAGATTGGCCACACTTACTTCATGAGCAAGAAGGAGACCGATGAGGAGAAGAAAGAAGAAATAGCCTACAAGTTCCTCTATCAGGTTGTTCCTCTCCTCTACGAGTACATCAAGGACGGGCTGGTCAGGGCCGAAAGGGAGGAGGGAAAGGGATACAAGGTGAAGCTGTCTATAGAACATGGAACAGGAGAGAAAAAAGAGAAAACATACTACTTGCGTGGTGGCAGACTGTATGATGGGGAAAATATAGTGACATTGGAGAAAGTAAAGGAATTTCTTGGAAAACAAGGTGGCAATAATAGTGGGCAGAATGCCAATTCCGAGCAAGAAAAACCCGAAGAACCCCCGCAATCCGAAACCAGTTCCTGACCTTAAAATTACCGGGAGGTGAGGGTAAAAGCAAAAGGATCAGATGGAAATACACAGATGGTTCCCATTCCGAAGGAATGGAGAGTATGGCTGTGGTATGAGGGGGAGAAGGCGCCCCTTGAGAAACTAATTTACAGGATTTTGATTTGTGAAAAATCTTGCGGGTGAAATAAGCGGAGGTTTTAAATCGTTCTATTTGGCAGGCTTTTGAACAGGATCTATATGGCGGGGAGGAGAATAGATTTGAAGTGTTTATGGGTGGACTATCCCCGGCTCCCGGAGGATATAAAAAAACCGTATGGAGGAAATAAAGCGGGACTTTATAAAGTGGGTTATGCACCGGTGAAAGGCCCGAAGCTCGTTTTCCATTAGAATTTTCATATACGGAGAGAGAAGGATGGGGAATTGGGCAAAAGTGATAATAGGCGACAGCCGCAGGATGGTGGAGGTTGAGGATAATTCGGTGAATTTAATCATTACATCCCCGCCCTACTGGCACATTAAGGACTACGGAGTTAAAAACCAGATCGGGTACGGCCAGACGCTTCACGAGTATCTGCGGGACCTTTACAGGGTCTGGAGGGAGGCCTACAGGGTGCTGGAGCCGGGCAGGAGGCTGATCATAAATATAGGGGACCAGTTTGCGAGGTCGCTCATCTATGGAAGATATAAGGTAATACCCCTGCATGCTGAAATAATTGCCCAGTGCGAGGATATAGGTTTTGACTACATGGGGTCTATAATATGGCAGAAGAAGACCACCATGAATACAACCGGTGGGGCCAACATAATGGGGTCATATCCATACCCACCCAACGGTATGGTCGAGATAGATTACGAGTACATCCTCATCTTTAAGAAACCCGGAAAGAGTAGAAAAATTCCGAAGGAGATAAAAGAGAAGTCCAGACTGAGCAGGGAGGAGTGGAAGGAGTACTTCCGGGGGCATTGGCAGTTTGCAGGAGCGAGACAGATAGGGCATCAGGCCATGTTCCCGGATGAGCTACCAAGGCGCCTTATAAAAATGTTTTCTTTTGTGGGCGAAACTGTTCTGGATCCGTTTTTGGGAAGCGGTACCACTGTAAAGGTGGCTCTGGAGCTGGGAAGGAACGCCATAGGATACGAGATAAACGAGGAATTTCTGGAGATTATCAGGAAGAAATTGAAGTTGGATACCCCCTCAATGTTCAACCGTGCGGAGGTCGAGATAATCAGGCGCAGCGCTACCGCGATTCCGGACGAAGTCTCTTATATACCCCGGATAAAAGATGCCAGACCTGTAGTGGAGCCGGACAAATTGAAATTTGGCAAAAACAAACTTTACAGGGTGGTTGAAATTCTAAAGGACGGCAGATTAAGGCTGGATACGGGGTTGATCGTAAAGCTTCGTGGAATATCCATTGTGGATCCTGAAGCAGTCTTATCGTATTTGAACAGGTATGTTTTGAAGAAGTGGGTGCGTCTGAAATTTGACGAGGACTATACTCCCGCAGATGGCTTCGTGGAGGCGTATGTTTATCTCAAGAATGGCATATTTATCAATGCATATCTGATAAAAAGTGGCATGGCCACTGTGGATAGGGCTTCCAGATTCAAACATAAAGGGAAGTTTATTGCGCTGGAAGAGGAGGTTAAGCAGTTTGGAGATAAGGCTGAGAACAGATGAGATAAGGCAACTTCTCGGAATAGAAACGCCCGAATTCCCAAAATACGCTACCCAGATAATCAATCTGGCCAATCAGAACGCCCAGGCTACAAGGCCGAAAGTCGTTGGACAGATGAGCGAACTTATAAAAGAGTTCACCGGCAGAACGCTGGAGGAGTGGGAAGAGTGGTATGTAAAAAGGCACCCGGATGCCATTGATAGAGCCACCAGAAAAATCCTTGATATGCTTGATAACTTCAGGAAGGTCATGAGCCGGATTGATGAAGAGATGGTCAGGCAGTGGGTGAGGGATCTCGTTATAGTGAAAACTTTCGTGGGCCTGAAGTTTCAGGAAGCAGTTTTGAGGAAAATTGCTGAAGAGTTCGGGACGCACTACAAACTTCCTACCCCTGATGAAGAAAGCAGGGGCATTGACAGTTATATCGGAGGGGTTCCCGTCAGTTTGAAGCCGATAACCTACAGGTCCAAAAAGATGTTAGCCGAGGAGATTGAGGCCCACATCATTTTCTACGAAAAGTTGAAAGACGGGCTTAAAATATTGGTTCCGGAGGAGCTGGCGGAGATGTTAAAAGATAAAGGCGGACAATCATGAGGCTTACAACCTGCGAATATGGGGATAAGTTCTCCAGATACCAGAGGTGTGATGGGGAGGGTCTGCATCTGCTCTACAGGTCAGAAAAAGAAAAGGGTATTATAGAATACGGTGGGCAGTCGTTTACCCTCAAAGAACCCCCCTTTGACGCCGTTCCCGATGAGAATAGTGAAGACTGGTTAAGGTTCGCCCGCCTCCTCGGCCTACATCCGGAGCAACAGGACGGCAAATGGGTTTTAAAGGCCCACTGGTTCGTGGGTATAACCCGCCTTCCCGCCAAAGAGGGCGAAGTTGTAGTTCAGGTCAGACCCAAGATAGAGGGTTTGGACTCATCCGCCATGCTGGTGGAGGTGCTCTCCCATCCGGTGGTCTCCCGCCATGTGGAATGGGGAAAGATGTACGAGATTCTTACGGACGAGCCTCCCATAGAGGTGGAAGGCGTTCCGGAAGATTACCTTCTCTTTCTGGCCATTCACTATATCAAAGTTCTATACGGCCTGACCAGAAGGGGCCTTCAAAAGGGACACAGGAGGAAAGAGGAGAACCTGCGGGGAAGGGTGAGGGGCAGGATTTTGGTGGGCAGGACGGTGAGGGAGAACTGGTTCAGGGGCAGAAGGTACCGTGTATATTCCTCCTTCAACGAGTACAGCGCCGACACCCTTGAAAACCGCATACTGAAAGCCGCCTTTTTAAAGGCCAGCTCCTACCTCAGAAGGTTAAGCATCGGCAACGGGAACCTGAATTCTTGGATAGGGTGGATAGGTCTGGACATGGAGGGGGTTTCCACCACCCGCATATACCCCACCGACTTCGCTTTAACCACCGTTCAGCGCATAAGACCCGATTACAAGAGGGCCCTCACTCTGGCCAGACACATCCTGAAAATCCTCGGCTACGACCCGACGGTTGAACCCCGTCCAGAGAAAACGAAAGTCCATCCCTACTGGATAGACATGAACGAACTATTTGAGAGGTACGTGGAGGTGAAGTTGAGGAAGGGAGAGATAGAGAAATTCAAGGGCTGGCAGGTATTCCCCGGCTACGGCAGGGGAGAAGGGATAAAAGTGAAAGATATTGAAGGAGAGCTCCGCCCCGACTTCGTTCTGGTTGGGGAAGACGGCACCTACGCAGTAGGCGATGCGAAGTACAAGCAGGACTACCAGAGTGGATGGATAAAGGAGGACCTCCAGCAGCTGGCTCTGTATGGAAGGATAAAGGTGGGTGTGATTAAAGAATGGATAAGAGGTAGAGGATATGCGGGAAGTTTGAAAGATGGCGAGCCGGAGCTGTATATCTTCTACCCCTGCACCGGCCAATGCAGTGGGAACGGAGAAAGCAAATACTTCAGAAAAATCTATAAGGTAGGGATCAGAGTGCCTATAAAATCCGGATAATTCGGGGATTCTATTGAGCTCTGCGCAGGAGCCGGAGTTTTTCCTTTTGCGCGGGTGGTCCCCTTTATACTTAAGCATGACTTTCTTAATCGATTCGATTGTGTTCCTGTCCAGTGGAGCAATTTTTTACACCAATGTGGAAATCCATGCGCGCAGGGAAACAACCATCGTAATCAATCTTCCTGTTGCCGGTCAGGTGGATTTCCAGACCCGGAACCTCGAGGTGCTGGAATGGAAGAAGGACACATTTATGTATGCCCGGCTTCCCCTCTACAGAAGGCTCAAAAATCGCATGGAAGATGCCGGGTGGGTGCTGGACTCCCTCGGTATCCAGATGAAGGCTCTGGATCTGAACCTCAGACAGCTGGAGGCCACCGTTAAACAGATTGAGAATGGCAGGACTCCCCCTTCCCCCTCCTTCATGGCATCGGTGAGGAACTCCTATATCCTTCTCAGCGTAAGGAAAAAGCATCTGGAGAAAAAAATCGGGCAAATTGAAAAGCGAATGGCTGCTCTGAAGGACTCGCTGAAATGGATTGAGAAACTGGGACCTTCTGGGAGTCTGATCCTGAAAGTAAGGCCCATGAAGGGCAGTGCCGGAGGTTCGGTTGCTATCAGCGTTTATCATACCAGGGCCTCCTTCAAACCCCTCTATGAATATCATGTGTCCTCCCGTGATTATTCCACCCGCATCAGTATCAAGGCCAATCTTGGATTCGGAAATACCAATCCCCTGGTTTACTTCGATGTGGGCAGGCTCATCCTTTCGTCCAGACCGGGGATTTTTACCCGGGAGCGTCCCCTTCCGTCCCCCTGGTATATCGGCACTCCTGCTCCCGTTCCTGTGAAGAAGATGATTCCCGGAGAGGTGAGCAGGGAGGTTATGGCTTCAGCACCGGCGGGCGGCTCCGTGGAGGTGCGGGAAGTGCCATATTCTTATGAGATTGTGGTGTCGGGAAGAAAGAGGCTCAGGTATGGGAAATCCAATCTGGTGGATCTTCTGGAGTACGACACGCGGCTCGATGTTCAGTACTATGCCTATCCCCGCCTTTCATCCCGGATATTTATGATAGGGGTTTTCCGCAATGATTTCATGGATTTTCCTCCGGGCAGGGCAGTGTTCTACCTGGATGGAAGGAGGTTGAGCGAGGCCCATATTCCGTATGTGGCCAGGGGGGATGTGGATACTCTCACGATGGGCTGGAATCCCAGACTCGATGCCACGAGGAAGATGATAGACAGAACTTTCGGTAAAAAGGGCATATTCGGAAAGAAGAGGGTTGTTGAAAAGAGGACATATAAAACGGTATTTTCCAGCCATGAGCGGGAAAACATACATGTCGTTGCCTATTTCAACAGACCCGTTCCCGCAGTTCCCGATGTGAAAGTGGAAAAGTATTCCATCGATTTAAACAGTTGCAGGGATGGGGAGAATGGGGTCATGGAGTGCACACTTGTGATTCCTGCCGGCGGCACGCTGACGGTTCTGGAGGAGATAGAGGTGTCCTACCCCGAGGGCCTGAAGGTTATATGGTAAATGGGGGCGAATGCCCCCGGAGTTTATTCCTCCATCCCGAGGAATTTGAGGAGGTATGCCCATTTGAAAGCCACTTCGTCCCTGTAGTACCTGTATCTCCCGCTGGGTCCGAAGTGCCCTGCCCCCATGTTGATCTTCAAAAGGATAGTGGTTGAAGCCCTGTTATTGTCCCTCAGTTTGGCCACCCACTTGGCGGGCTCCCAGTATCGGACCCGGGGGTCGTTCAGTCCCCCTGTCGCGAGGATGTGGGGGTACTCCTGCTCCTTCACATTGTCGTAGGGGGAATAGGATTTGATGTACCAGTAGTATTCCTCGATGTTGGGATTTCCCCATTCATCGTACTCCGTGACGGTGAGGGGGAGTGTGGGATCCAGCATCGTCGTAAGTACATCCACGAAGGGCACATCCCCTATTGCCACTCTGTAGAGGTCAGGTCTCTCGTTGATGCTTCCTCCTATGAGGATGCCCCCCGCGCTCCCTCCCCTTATGGCTATCTTCCTGGCGCTGGTGTACTTTTCCTTTATCAGGTGCTCCGTGCAGGCGATAAAATCGTAGATGGTGTTCTTCTTTTTGAGCAGTTTCCCCTCATCGTGCCATCTGTCTCCGAATTCACCCCCACCCCGTACATGGGCTATGGCGAACACTATACCCCTGTTCAGAAGCGGGATTATACTGGAGCGGAAACCGGCATCGTATGGATATCCATAGGCTCCGTACCCTTCCATGAACAGATAATTGCTCCCGTCCTTTTTGAACAGGTCCTTCCTGTACACCAGGGATATGGGAACTTTTGTTCCATCGTGGGATGTGGCCCATATTCTCTCCACGGTGTACCTGCTCCTGTCGTATCCGGGGACCTCCTGCTCCTTCCTTATGTAAAGCTTCCTTTCCAGGTAGTGGTAGTCGTATATCGTGGGAGGGGTGGAAAAGGATGAGTAGTATATTCGAACGAATGGGGAATCGTACACCTGGGCTGTGGGAAATTCACCGCCGGAAGAGAATCGGGTGAAGTAGGTGGGCTCGGGGAATTGTATGTTGTGGGTTTTCCCCGTTTCGAATTCGTATATTCGAAATGCGGGCAGTCCATTGCGCCTCTCGTTTATGGCCATGAAGTCCCGGAACAGGATGAAACCCTCTATGGGAACATCTCTCTCTTCAGGGATGATTTCCTTCCAGTTCTCCTTCGAAGGAGAATCTACGGGGACCGCCACTATTTTGAAATTCTTCGCATCTTCGTTGGTCATTATGTAAAAATAGCCGTTCCTGTGGCTGGCATAGTACCTCACTTCCTTCCTTCTGGGATATAGCAGTTTGAATTCCCTGATATCCGGCCTCTTCTTTGCGTACCACTCTTCTGTCGTATCGGCGCTGCTCAGGTGGATTATTACATATTCTTCATCCTCCGTAAGCCCTATGCTCAGGAAATAGGCCTCGTCCTTCTCTTCGAATAGAAGTTCGTCCTCCGGTTTCCCGAGCGTATGCCTGTACAACCGATATGGCCTTTTGGTGTCCTCTGTCTCCAGGGTGTAGAGGAGGGTTTTCCCATCGTCCAGCCACAGGACTGAGGAGATGTTCTTTTTCACTGTATCCACAGTTTCCTTCGTTTCGGTGTCCATTATGTACAGATGGTAGTTTTCCCCACCGGAGGTGTCGAGCAGGTATGCGATCAGCCTTCCATCCTTCGTGGGAATGAAGTCCATAATGTCCACGAATTCGTATTTTTCTCCCAGTTCGTTCAGATCCAGAAGCACTTCACCGCTCTGTCTTTTTTCGGGGTCTTCGGTCCTCAGGTAAATTGGATAGTTTTTCCCCTTTATGTAGCGCTTGAAGTAGTAATACTTTCCCCACCTGACCGGGTATGTCTCATCGTCCTCCTTTATGTAAGAGATGAGCTCCCTGTAGAGTTTTTCCTGAAGCTCCTCGGTGTCCCTCATCACCCATCGGGTGTACTCGTTTTCCTTTTTCAGATGTTCGAGTACATAGGGGTTGTCCTTCTCGCGGAAGTAATAATAGTAGTCTATTCTCCTGTCCCCGAACTTCTCGAGAACATGGGGGATTTTCTTTGGTCTCGGAGGTTGCATATCGAAAGTTTAAAGAGCGGTTCACTTTTCCTGCTGGAAGTACTTTTCGAACATCTTTCTCAGGCGGTTCATCTGTTCTTCCGACTTTATGTTGAGGATGTCGAAGAGCCGTTCGAAATCGTTGTCTGCTTCCGACATGATTTTCTCCAGAAGCCTCTGGCCCACATAGTGGGGTATGGCCTCCAGCAGTTCGAATGGCAGATTCGAATAATCCATTCTTTTTATGAGCTGATCCACGCTTTCCATCACCACCTGTTTGTTATAATTGCTTCCGAAGTATCCCTTTATCGTGTCGGGGACGAACCGGAAATCGAGGGTATCGGAAAGGGAAAGGATGTACTTGAGGGTATTTTCCAGCTGTATAATGTTTCCGGGCCAGGGGTACTTGAACAGGATCTCGACGAAGGATTGGGTTATTTCCGCATCGCTTCTCAGTTTCCTGAGAATGTGCTCCAGTATCAGGAGTTTTTCCTTGAGGCTCCTTTCGAAAAATGTGGGTATTCTGAAGGAGGGCAGATTGGATAGGGACGGAGGTATGGCACTCCTCTCCCCATCGAGGACGAATATGGCCTGATAGCCCCCATGGTGCAGGAAGGTGATTATTTCATTCAGTTGCAGTTCGGTCTGGATCAGATTTACTTTGACCACCACATCATCGATATCGCTCTTCTGGAGTTCCCTTCTGAATCCTATGTGTCTGTCCTCCAGTTCGTGCAGGTACAGTACCCTGCTCTCCAGAACCGTCTTTATCAGGGTTATCTTCCCGGTTCCCTCCGCGCCGTAGAGGAGTATCCAGGGGCGCATCGGACTGGTGAGGAGCTTTTTTATGGTTTCGAACAGGTTGCGCGTATGCTCGGAGAAGAATACATAGTTTTCCGGAAATTCCTGCCGGTCGTAGAATTCCCTGAGCACCTTCCTGATCCCCATGCCCTGGAGGGACTGGAGGAACTTCCGGACATCGGACGGGGGAATGGAGTAGTCCGCATAGGGGGAATTCCCTCTTCCGGCGTATATGGTGAAGAAATCGTGGTGATATTTTAGAATATCCTCCTGTGGTGTCGTGTCATCGTACAGGACGAAGGGGAGGGGCAGACCCACTTCCCCCACATCTATGGATGAAATATTTACCAGCCTCAAGAAGAGCGGGAGACGGGACTCGAACCCGCAACCCCCAGCTTGGAAGGCTGGCGCTCTACCAATTGAGCTACTCCCGCTGGGAAAAATTTTAAAGTTGCTCGCGCGGTGCAGGACTATTCGTGAAGCACCGGGGATTTCCTCTGGCACCTGCCCGAAAGCCCATCGGGGGCGGTATTTTACGATACTGCTCAGATTCCCGCCACTTCCTGCACTGTTCTTATGACATAATCCTGCTCCTCTTGGGTGAGGGAGGGATACAGGGGGAGGGTTATGATTCTGTCGGCTATGTATTCTGCTCCCGGAAACATACCCTTTTCGTATCCGAATGTTTCCCTGTACCATCTAAGGAGGGGGACGGGAGTGGGGTAGTGGGCCGATACGCCGATGCCCCTGCGGGTGAGCTCCCGTGCGATTTTCTCCCTATCCTCGAGCAGGATTCCGGTCAGGTGATATGCACTCCTTGTCCCATCCTCCTCGATAATCCGGGGAAATGAAAAGGGGCCGAACGCCTGCTTATACCTGTTCACTATGGCGGACCTTCTCCTGTGCAGTTCCTCTATTCTCTTCAGCTGAGGGATGAGCATCGCTGCCTGGAAATTGGTCATGTTGTACTTCCATCCGGGCTCGGGCATATCGTACTTCACGAATTTTCCATGCCTTTCCCTTGCGGAGAGGCTCATGCCGTGCAGTCTCATCCGCTTCAGTCTCTCGTAGTGGGACGAATCGTTGAATACGAGAGCCCCCCCTTCTCCGCTCGTGATATTCTTCGTTGCGTAAAAGCTGAAGCATGCGAATCGGGAGAGTTGGCCCGGTTTTATTCCCCTGCGGACGGCTTCCAGGCTGTGGGCGGCATCTTCGATTATATGGAACCCGTACCTTTCGGACATTCCGGAAAGGGCACCCATATCCACCATCTGCCCGTAAATGTGAACGGGTATGGCGGCTTTTATGCTCTGCCTCCTGAGGATATCCTCCAGTTGGTTCAGGTTCATCAGCCCCGTGGCCGGGTCCACATCCACGAATACGGGCCTGGCTCCCACATGGATTACCACATTGGCGGTTGCCATGAATGTGAGGGCGGGGACGACCACCCTGTCTCCCCTTCCGATTCCCAGGGCAATGAGGGCCAGATGCAGGGCCGAAGTACAGCTCGATGTGGTCAGTGCATGCCTCACACCGAGGTAGTCGGAGAGGAGGTGTTCCAGTTCTTCGTTTTTATCCCCCGTGGTCAGGAAAGGGCTTCTGAGTACATCGATAACGGCCCGGATTTCCTCCTCCCCGATACTGTGCCTGAAGAATGGGACTTTCATCAGTAGTCCATCCCCATTGCCTTCCTCACCTCTTCCATGGTTCCCTCTGCAAATTCTTCCGCCTTCCGGCTCCCCTCCTTCAGAATTTCGAATACATCGATTTGGCTGTCCTCGAGTTCTTTTCTCCTCTGCCTGATGGGTTTGAGGGTGTGGTTAAGTTTTTCGGCGAGGCGGCGCTTGCACTGGACGCATCCGATCTGCGCTGTTGTGCATGCCCTGTAGATTTCGTCTGTTTCATCCGGATTGAAGACCCTGTGCAGGGCGAATACCGGGCATATCTCGGGCCGTCCGGGGTCGCTCTTTCTTATCCTCTGGGGGTCCGTTATGTATTTCATGACCTTTTTGCTGACGGTTTCTTCATCGTCCGAGAGGTATATGGCGTTGCCGTACGATTTGGACATTTTGCGCCCATCCATACCGGGGATTCTGGGTGTTTCCGTCAGGAGGGCTTCGGGTATTGGAAAGACCTCTGCGTAAAGCCTGTTGAATTTCTCTGCAATGTCCCTGGTGATCTCTATGTGGGCCACCTGGTCCGCCCCCACGGGAACATAGTGGGGTTTATAAAGGAGGATGTCGGCCGATTGAAGCACAGGATATCCGAGGAACCCATAGCTTATGATGGAGTGGAACGAAGAGGATTCCAGGAGCTCCTCTATGAGCCTTTCCCCTGCTTTATCCACGAAGCCGTAGAACAGGCTCATGACATCACCCTTGAGTTTCCTGAATATGGCTTCCCTGTCCTTCAGGGTGGATACGAAATCGGCTGTTGCTTTCAGCTCCTCATTTGCCTTCCTTTCGAGCTCCTCCTTCACATCCCTTATGGCTGAGAGGGATACACCCCCTTCCATTCCCCCTTTCCTGAGATCCTCCAGTTTGTCTTTGTATGTGGGATTTCTGAACAGGCGGGAAAGGGACACGAGCATGGAGAATACCAGATGTAATTCGGCGTGCTGTGGAACCAGCGATTGTATGAAGAGGGTGGACTTATCGGGGTCTATGCCCACCGCCAGCCAGTCCAGAACCATGTTTCTTATGTTTTCCTTCATATACCTTGCATTTTCCGGATTATCCGTGAGTCCGTGCCAGTCCGCTACGAAGAAGAAGGAATCGTATTCGTTCTGAAGGCGCTTCCAGTTTACAAGGACTCCTGCCAGATGCCCCAGGTGGAGTTTTCCGGTTGCCCGCATTCCCGAGAGGACTCTCTTCTTCATGATGGGGAAATTTTACTGGACCTGTCCTGAAGCTGAATGAACTCTTTAAAATTCTCCATCTCGATGAAGGTGGAATTCGTGGAACTGGAGGGCATAAAGTTCGTCCTGCTGCCGAACGAAAAGGCCCGCTCCCTTTACATCAATATCACTTCCGCTGTGGGCTCCGTGCATGAAAATCGGGAGACCAATGGCATAACCCATTTTCTGGAGCACATGATATTCAAGGGGTCTGCCCGCTTTTCGTATCGAGATATAAACCATTATTTCGAAATCCACGGGAATTCCATAGACGCCTACACAACGAAAGAGAGCCTGACCATCACCACCACCATACTTCCCGATGCCTTCGAGGGTGCTCTGGAAATAATATCCGATATGATTTCAAACCCCCTGTTTCTGGAGAGGGACATCGAAAATGAAAAGAGGGTGGTTCTTCAGGAATACAATGAGCTGATGGACACGCCCAACGAGGTGTCCTACATTAATCTCTACAGGGCCGTGTTCGACGGCCATCCCCTTGCTTTCGAGGTGCTCGGAACACCGGAGACCATAGAGTCCTTCGATAGGGACATGCTTCGGCGGCGCCTGGGGGAGGTTTTCTCCCGGGGCAATGTGGCTGTCGCCCTGTATGGCCGAATCCCTGCAGATGCAGTGGAAAAATTCGTCCGGTATGTGAGGCTGTACGATGAATTTGCCCCTCCCACCAGCCCCTATCCCCGCTACAGGCCGTCCATGGAGTTTCAGAGGGACAGCTCCTCCGGATGTTATGTGAGCATGGGTTTGCCGCTATTTGATTACGATAAGGATAAAATAATGGTGGTGAACTCCCTTCTGGGTGCGGGAATGAGCTCCCTCCTCTTCGAGATAATAAGGGAGGAGAAGGGGCTGGTGTATGATATCCATTCCTTTGTGGATGCTTACAGGGATGTGGCCCTCTTCGGGATATACTTTGCCGCCATACCTGACAACTGTAGCCGGGTCCTTTACGAAGTAAAATCGATTCTGGACCGGCTTCCGGATGCGGATATAGAGCCGGCCCGCAGGAAGGTCATCTCGTCCCTGACGATCGACTGGGAGAATCCCATATCCTATGTATCGGCTGTCCTGTGGGAGTATCTGACCACCGGGAGGGTTCTGGATGCTTCCGGAGTGCTGGAGCGGGTGGAGTCATTTGGCCGCGATGACCTGATGGACCACATCGAAAGGATTGCCCGGTTCGAGGATTATTCCGTGAGCGTTGTGGGGGAGCTGGAGTCGATGGAGTGGGGCCTGAGGGTGTGAGATTATAGCTGAACTAAATGATGGCGTCAAAACATGTATTGCTATAAGTTTTTCTGTGTCAGTTAGATAAATTTATTCGGTAAACTTACTTGATATTGTGAAATCCTCTTCGGTAAAATTCTTATCTATGAACGGGGTAATTTCGGCGGGGAGGCTCTCCCTGTCTGTTCTGCTGCTCGGGCCACTGTGGGCATCGGGGGAGGTGGTGTGGTCTGCTTATCTCGGGGGAGGTGATACCGAGATTCCCTACGATGTTGCTGTGGATTATGCATCGGGTGCCTATGTGGTGGCGGGTTATACTCTTTCTTACGATGTGGACAGCGGCGATGTGTGGATCCTCAAGGTGGACGCTTCAAATGGAAGCATAATCTGGAGCAGGAACTACGGGGGATACGCCTGGGATGCGGCATTCGGCGTGGCCGTCGATAGTCAGGGGTATTATGTGGCTGTCGGTTATACCAGGAAGCCCGGTGTTTATCCCTATGACTTCGATGCATGGATAGGACGTCTGGACCCCTCTACGGGTGATGAGGTGTGGAGTGTGACCCTGGACTACGGAAATATGGATCTGGCCTACGATGTGGTGATCGATGGAAATGGGGATTATCTGGTGCTGGGCAGGTCGGGAGCAGGCTTCGCCCTGTGGAAGATCAGCTCCGCGGATGGACAGGTGCTATGGATGGGCACCTATGGGACCAGCTGGGATACCTATTATGGTTCCGGTCTTCCCCGTATGATTCTGGATAAAAATGGGGGCATCGTTGCTCTGGGAAGCACATATAATTCCACCACCAGCAGGGATCTTGTACTTTTTCGGGTGGACAGCACGGGCAGTCTCAGGTGGATGTGGAGCTTTGATTCCGGTGATGCCATGGATGAGATTCCGGGGGGACTGGCTTACATCGGTGATGGGAAGTATGTGATTGGCTCGAGCGCGGATGTGATGGACAGCACGGGGTACTACACCTACCACGGATTCATTCTCATCGTCGATACGCTTGGAAATGTGCTGGATAACTGGATGTACGAAAAGCTCGCACCCCGGAGCAGTTATATAAATGGTCTGGGGATGGATCCCCGGGGGAATATCGTGGGTGTGGGTCAGAACTATGGATCCCATTGGCTGGTTAAGATTTCACAGGACCTCGATGCTCCGGCCCTTATCGATACGGTTTACGATATGGGGGGATTGAACTGGGCTGTGGATCTTGCAATCGATACAGCGGGATACTATGTGGTTGCGGGTTTCGCACAGGGGGATATAACCCTCCTGAAGGTGGTGGGATGGCAACCCACGGATCGAGGGGAGGAGGCGATGAATGGGAATTTTGAGGTTTATAGGGAGGGTGAACGGTGGACTGTCAGGCTCGATAGGGCCGGGGATGTCAGGGTATTTTCCAGCAACGGGAGACTTCTGTTGCAGAGAAGGGGTGCCGTGGGTCTTGTCCCTCTTCCCCCATTCTCCGGTGTGGTGATCCTTCAGGTGGAGCTGGAAGGCATGAAGTACAGAAGGGTTCTGGTTTCCGGCTTTTGAGGGGCCTGTGGGCCCTTCCCCGTTTCTCTCGTCATGGAGCGCGGGTGAATGTTCATGTTCAGTTTTGCTGTAAAATTCTCAAATGTTCGGCAGAACGCTTATAATTGTTTCTGTTCTTTCTATACTGGAGGGGGCTGTGGCCTATGTCCTGGGTGGCGCTGTAGTCGGTCTTGCAGTTGGTGGGGGTATGCTCGTGGCTGTCCATGTGATATGGAGGATGCCCTGCGGTAAGGCGGGCATCATGGTTCTATCGGGTGCCCTGTTTCTCATGTACCTCTCTTCTGTAAGGGGTCTTGTGGGTGAATGGGGATTCTGGATTCTCTTACTCTGGACCGGCTCCCTTCTTTTTTATACCTACAAGAGGGCCGCTCTCGATGGGGAATCCAGTTGTGGGGTCGTATGCCCCATAGATACCGAATCCTGAGTGTGAAAAATTCGCTATAGTTTTCCCATGCTCTGTGTGATTTAATCCGTGCGGTTGTATAATTTTCGCCATGGTAGAATTCATAGTGGCATCGCTTGTCTCGTACAGGGAGCCCATCCGTCCCTATAAGGAGAAGTATCTTTCTGCCAATAACCCCTATGTTCAGATCGACCGTCTTTACTATCAGGGGAAATTTTCCCGCTCTGCGGATATGTATGAGAGGGAAATGGCAAGGGCCTATACGGACCGGCAGAAGATTCTAACATTTCACGGCTATGCATGGTCCATCATGGGACTGGGCAGGTTCCTGGAGGCAATCGATTACTTCGAACGGGCATCCGTTCTGGTCCGCCAGCCCGACGATGCGCTGGAAAACAAGCTGGGCATCGCCTTTGCCCGATATTTCAGGGGTGATTATCAGAGGGCCCTTCAGGTGATAGAGCTGGCCAGAATGTATCAGAATGCCGGGGCCGATGGCAGGGCGGCGCTCGAGTTTCTTGAGGCGGCCGTTTACTGGGAGCTGGGGGACAGGCAAAAGGCAGAGGAGAGAATAAAGGATGCCTTCAGGAAATTCCCCCGCACCTATTATGCCCAGAAGGGTCTGATTGCTCTTGCCAGTGCGTACATGTCTTCCGGAGCGTACGATAAAGCCGTGGAGTACCTGAGGATGGTTCTGGATAATGCCACGGACGGGGATATAGTGGCACAGGCTTCCGTTTCCCTCTACGAGTATTATATTAAGCAGGGGCAGGTGGATTCGGCCATAGAGGTCCTGAGCAATGTGCTCAGGCATTCGGAAAACGAGGAACTTCGCAGGTGGGCGGAGGCGAAGATTGCGGAGCTTTCTCAGGAGTATCAGTCCCGCCTGATAACGAATGATGAACTATTGAGGAGTAGCAGGACGGCCGCTGTCTATGTTCTCTATAATCCGGGCGTGCGAATGTATCAGGCACAGGATTACTTTGCCGCAAAGCCCCTGCTGGAGAAATTCATAAAGTTCTATCCGGACGATACCCTTTCTGCCCGTGCCGCTGTTGCCCTGGCAAAGATATACATAGAGGAAGGCAATCATGCAAAGGCAATAGACATCCTGAACACCATCAACATGGATCATTTGCCCTCCGATGTGAAGAATGATGCCTATTACTTCTATGCAATTTCTGCCCTTGCCCTTGGGGATTATTCGAATGCTGCCCGATACCTGTCCCGCCTTCTCGATGATCCCCAGTATGGAAAGCTCGCTCAGGAGAAGCTCACGAAGCTGGTCATGGCCCATCCCGAGTATGCGGACTATCTTCCACAGGATAATCCCGTTTATTCTTATGTAAAGGCGCTGGATGCCCTGAAGAAAGGAGACACTCTGGCCGCCATTTCGTATCTTGAGAAATATCTGGGAAGTAATCCTTCCGGGAAGGAGGATGTTCTGCTGACCCTTATCGACCTGTCGTACAAGAGGAAGGATTACAACAGGAGCCTCAGGTATTCTAAGATGTATCTGGATTCGGGGTACACATCGAAGAAGGATGTGATTCTCTTCATCGCCGGCGCTTCTGCCTATCAGCTGGGTTATCCGGGGGAGGCTCTGCAGTACTGGGACCGGCTCCTTTACGAATTCCCCGACAGTCCCATGGCGCAAAAGGCCCTCGCATTTGCCAGGCAGATACTGTCCGAGAAGCCGGAGCTGTTCGCTCTGGAGCTCAAAAGCCCGGCCCTTCAGAAGGTCAAGAAGTACAGTCGGGTTTACGACCTCTATAAGCGAAAGGAGTATCAAAAGGTAATACAGATGCTCGCGGGGGATGACTCGCCCGAGGCCCTGCGTTTGAGGGGGCTGGCTTATCTCGGATTGAAGGATTACGGAAAAGCATACGAGTTGCTCTCCATGGTGCAGGAGACCCCCGAAATAGCATTCTTTAAAGGGGAGGCTCTGCTCGGATTGAAGAAGTATAAGAAAGCATACCAGATGTACCGGAAGGCCCTCTCTTCCCAGAATCCAAAGGTCCAGCAACTGGCCAGAAGCAGGATTGAACTCTTGGAGTCCAGAGGTATAAAGGGATAGAAACATGCGCAGAAAAACGAAGGAACTGATAGAGGCATTCAGGAGAGGGGAGTTGAAGGCCCTCTCCCGCCTGATAACATACATAGAAAACTGGATAGAGGCGGAGGAAATCCTGTCCGAATTTTACTCCAGCATAGGGAAAGCCCACAGGGTTGGGTTTACCGGACCACCCGGTGCGGGAAAATCGACCCTCCTCAACAGGATCGCCCTCGAGATGAAGCGCAGGGGTATGAATCCATCGATTCTGGCTGTGGATCCCACATCACCCTTTTCCGGAGGGGCCCTGCTCGGCGACAGGTTCCGCATGATGGATGCTTCCAACAGCGGTGTTTTTATCAGGAGTATGGCCTCGAGGGGCAGTCTGGGGGGGATAGCCCGAACCACCATATTCGTTGCGGACCTGATGGATGCTTTCGGGTTTGACCCCATCCTCATAGAGACGGTGGGGGTCGGTCAGATAGAGCTGGATATAATGCGGGCATCGGATACCGTGGTGGTTGTTCTGGTTCCGGAGGCTGGAGATGGCATCCAGGCCATGAAGGCCGGGCTGATGGAGATAGGGGACATCTTCGTGGTTAACAAGGGGGACAGACCCGGTGCGGACAGGTTCGTTATGGATGTGGAGATGACCCTTCAGCTGGGGGAGAGCCTCAAGGACAGGGACTGGACTCCGCCCGTTATAAAGGCCTCAGCGCTGAAGGATGAGGGTATTTCCAGGATAGTCGATGCCATAGAGGAGCACCGCCGGTATCTTCAGCAGAAGGGCAAATTCGATGAGAACAGGGTCCGCCGCTACAGGGAGGAGATAGAGGAACTTGTAAAGCAGAAGCTGTGGGAGGAATTTGCGGGGAGTCTGGATCTGGAGGGGGAAATAGAGAGGGCTTACAGGGAGGGAAAGAGCCCCTATCTGGTTGTGAAGGAGGTTATGGAGGGGAGGGTTCGGGAAAGATGAAATTTTAGTTCTTCTCTAATTTCCCATATTTACAGTTCTAAATAACCTATTTTCGGTATTTTCGGGCAATTATCTGGAAGTTCAGGTAAAAGAGGATTGGGGGCATTTATAATTTTTGCATGAAGAAACTCCGTTTTAAGTTGAAGTTAATCACCCCCATGTTCCTCGGTGGGGCGGAGCCACTTTCTGCCGAAACCCGCCCCGCTTCTCTCAAAGGTGTAATGAGATACTGGTACCGCATTCTAATGGCGAATAAGCATGCCCCTTCTTATGGAATCGACAGCCCCGAAGACTGGATGAATTACAAAAATTGGTCCAATAAGGAGTTGTGGCAAAAGGTTTATGAGGATGAGAGCGAATTCTTTGGAACTCAGAACAGGGCGGGAAAGGTGTGGATAAGGATGGAAAAGGACTCCAGAAAACTGTCTGAATCGGAAGTAAAAAAATGGCTGGATGACTATGGAGAGAAATTGTCCTACATAGGTTATGGTCCGGTTTTATTTGTTAATCCCGAGAGAGATCGCTATAAAAATCTCAGAAAGCTCTACAGGAGCAGGAAGGGTTTCGGCCCTGTTAGGGGGTATTTTTCTCCGGATGATAAATTTGCTGAGAAATTGGTAAAGGAATGGGATGTGGAATTTATTTTAATGGATGAAC
>Ga0256833_1001082_pt1 | contig 20503 bp, 22 predicted proteins | sample 356284metaG_FD_190535 | JGI IMG/M metagenome (GOLD analysis project Ga0256833, IMG submission 190535) | Hydrothermal vent microbial communities from Mid Atlantic Ridge, Atlantic Ocean - 356-284 | ecosystem: Environmental > Aquatic > Marine > Hydrothermal vents | place: Atlantic Ocean: Mid... | reverse complement strand
CGCCCCGATGCCATGCCGCGGAGCGTAGGGACGCTTTCGGGACAGTTGCAGAGTTATGCGACGGTGCGTTCGTTTATCTCCAGTGCCGCGCTCTATTTTTTGATCGATTTGCCGTTTTTGATCATTTTTTTGGCGGTGATTATTATGCTGGCGGGATGGATCATCGGTTTGCTTGTTTTGGTGTTTTTTATACTCTCTGTCGCAGCGGGGATTTTTTTCAAACGAAAGATCGTGCAGTTGACCCAGACCTCCTCTTTGGCCAATCATAAAAAACTAGGACTCCTCGTCGAGAGTGTCGATAATGCCGAGAGTGTCAAAGCCTGTGGCGCACGGTGGAGTCTCTTGACCCGATGGAACGTCCTGAGTGAAGATGCCGTCAAGGATGAGATGGAGATCAAGCGTTACAGTGACATGTCGATGAACGTCTCCGCCTTTTTGCAGCAGTTGAGCTATGTCTCTATCGTGACGGTGGGAGCCTACCTGGTTAGCATGACGGACAAGCTCACGATGGGGGGACTCATTGCCACGACGATTCTCTCGGGGCGGGTACTGGCCCCGATCGCCCAGCTACCGAGTCTGCTGGTGCAGTGGGGACGGGCCAAAATTTCCATCGACGATCTGAACAATCTCTATGCCCTGGAGGTGGACAACGAAGGCGTGGAGCGTCCGATCGTTCCTGCAGCCCTCAAGCCTTCGTTCCGTTGTGAAAGAGTCAAGTTCGCCTACGGCGAGGAGAGTCCGCCGGTAGTTACCGTCCCGAAACTCTCGATAGATGCGGGGGAGAAAGTGGCCATTCTCGGCGCCATCGGATCGGGAAAATCCACGCTGCTCAAGATCCTCGCCGGACTCTACAAGCCCACCGAAGGCAAGGTCTATCTGGACAATATTGATCTCCAGCAAATTGCCCGCAGCCGACTGAGTGAAATCATTGGTTATCTGCCTCAGCATGTCAAGCTCATTTCGGGGACTCTGCGGGACAACCTCCTGCTCGGACTGGCTGGCTACAGTGATGAGCAGATTATCGAAGCGGCGAAAAAAACCGGCCTGATCGATCTTATCAATATCCTGCCGCAAGGGCTCGATACTCCGGTGCCCGAGGGAGGCGAGAGCGTCTCGGGAGGGCAGAAGCAGATGATTGCCCTGACGCGGCTGGTGCTCATGCATCCGGAGGCATTTTTGCTCGATGAACCGACGGCCAATATGGATGACGGAACCGAGAGGAAAATCCTCCAGACCCTCAAAAGCCAACTGGATAGAGATCGTACCTTGATCGTCGTCACGCACAAGCCGGCTCTTTTGGCATTGGTCGATCGCATTATTGTCGTTTCGAGCCAAGGCGTGGTCTTGGATGGCCCTAAAGATGCGGTATTGAAAAAACTGGGTGTCCCCGCTTCTGTATCGAAAAAGGCTGAGAGATGAAGCGTAAACAACAGTTTGCTCAGACGAATTTGAGCATTTTCAACAACGTGCTATTTGGACACGATCGTAGCAAACGCTATTTCTATAAAACACGCATCAATCCGAAGTGGTTGATCTTCGGCACGCTTTTCCTGCTGATTGTCCCTTTTCTTATTTGGTCCTCCTTTGCCCGGATCGATCAAATCTCCCATGCCCGGGGCCGGGTGATCGCTGCGGCAAAAACCCAGCAGATACAAGCCGCCATCGACGGAGTGATAGAAAAAATTTATGTCAAAGAGGGGGATCGGGTCAAACGGGGAGAGCGTCTGGTGCTTTTGCAGCGAAATCAGGCCAAAGCCGCCTATGAGGATATCAAAGCCAAAGTAGCTGCATTAAAAGCGACCGTCGAGAGACTCAGTGCGGAGGTGTATGGCAGACCCTTGAAGTTTGACGAAGAACTCAAAAAGGATTATCCCGAGTTTGTGGCCAATCAAACGGCTCTCTTTAAGCGTCGGCAGCAGGCGGTCAATGATGATATCAAAGCGCTGACGGAATCGTTGAAGCTGGCGCAGCAGGAGCTTGCGCTCAAAGAGCCGCTGATCAAGCGGGGAGATATCGGCAAGACGGAGGTGATCCGTCTCAAAAGGGATATCGCAGATATCAAAGGAAAAATTACCAATACGCGAAATAAATATTTTCAAGAGTCGCAAACAGACCTGACCAAAGCCGAAGAGGAACTATCGACCAAAGAGCAGGAGCTTGCAGATAAAAAGATCACGCTGGAGCGTACGATTATCACCTCACCGATGAATGCCATCGTCAAAAACATCATTATCACCACCCGTGGGGCGAGCGTGCGGCCGGGAGACGTGATCATGGAATTGGTCCCCTTGGGGGATGAACTGGTCATCGAGGCCAAAATGAAACCGGCGGATATCTCTTTTGTGAGAGTAGGGCAGACGGCTGCTATCAAACTCGATGCCTATGATTATAGTATCTATGGAATGTTTCACGGCAAGGTCAAATATATCAGTCCCGATACTCTGGTGGAGAAGACCCCGGAGGGTGAGCAACGTTATTTCCGGGTTTTGATTACTTTGGGCAAAACCGAGTTGACGGCGAAAAACGGCCAAAAAATTGTCTTGAGCCCGGGAATGACGGCCCAGGTAGATATCGTCACCGGCAATCGTACGGTCTTGACTTATCTGACAAAGCCGATCATCAAAACCTTTTCGGAAGCCTTTCACGAGCGCTGACGGATCTAACTGAACGGAAGAGTCTTTAGTTCCCCGCTTTTTCCCCTTCGGCCTGGGTATAGCTGGCGTAGTAGGTGCTACCGTCGGCGAAGTGGTTGACCGTCAGCTTAGAGAACGCTTCCAGATAGTCCCAAAACTCACGGATCAGGTCGAGGGGGACATGCTGCGCTTTGTCGGCCAGGGCTTCGCGCATGGTACCGAGCCACTCGATTCGGGCCGATTCGTTGATAGAGAAGTTATCGTGAATGCGAATCATATATTCGTTGAGATCCATTCCCTTGGCTTCGTCTTCGTAAACTTTGGGGCCGCCGCAGATCTGGATAAAGAATTTCGTATTTTTTTCCTTGACCTTTTCGAACTCCTCTTCATCCTGGGGAAAGAAATGGGCGATGGAGCTCTCGTAGATCTTGTCGTAAAAATCGTACATCAACTCCTTCATCCCCTTTTCGCCTCCTATGGCGTCGTAGAACTTCTTGGGAGGGTTTTTGAATCGGACTTTTTCCCCTTTTACGACGGGGGTGATGGGAAGGTCGTAGATCTCGCTTTTTGTTGCCATTTTTCACCTTTGAGATTGAGATGAATATTTATAAAGATTATAATCAAAAGGGCTTAAGTCCCGTACCGTCGCAGTAACGTTCAAGGAGACATGCATAGCTCTCGATGCGACGATCCCTCAAAAATGGCCAGATTTTTCTTACTTGGGCTCCGGCCTTAAGATCCAGATCCACCAGGAGTGTCTCTTCCTCTTCGGCGGCCATGGCCAGGGTCTCGCCCTGGGGGCCGAAGGCGAAGCTATGACCCCAGAAGCGGATCCCTTCCAGGATGCCGGAGGGGTCAGGCTCGATCCCAACACGGTTGACCGCCAGCACGGGCACACCGTTGGCCACGGCGTGGCCCCGCTGGACGGCAAGCCAGGCTTCAAGCATCTTGCGGCGCTCCTCGGGGGTGTTTTCCTTTTCGCAGAGTTCGTCGCGGCGATGCTTGGGACACTCCAGGTAGCCGATGGCGGTGGGGTAGATCAGCACCTCGGCTCCCTTGAGGGTCATGATGCGGGCCGCTTCGGGGTACCACTGATCCCAGCACACCAGCACCCCCAGGCGTCCGACGGAGGTGTCGATAGGCTCGAAGCCCAGGTCTCCCGGGGTGAAGTAGAACTTTTCGTAAAAGCCCGGATCGTCGGGGATATGCATCTTACGGTAGCGGCCCGCGACGGATCCGTCGCGCTCGAAAACCACGGCGGTGTTGTGATAGAGGCCGGGTGCTCGCGGTTCGAAGAGGGAAGTGACCAGAACGGCGCCGGCCCTTCGGGCGACGTCGGACCAATAGGCCATGTCCTCCTCAAAGGTGGAGGCGTAGTCGAAGTACCGAGGATCTTCGCACTGGCAGAAATATTCGCTCTGGTGTAGTTCCTGCAGCAGGATCAGTTCGGCGCCTTCTCGAGCAGCTGCGAGGATGGCTTCGTGGGTTTTGCGGCGCATGCTGGTATAGGCTCCGGAATAGGAGTGCTGGATCAGTGCGGCTTTCATTAGCTCCCTTTATCGATCGATACGCTATTATAACTATCACAGCATTATACTGATAATTATAAGGAGTACAACGATGCGGATTTGGATCATGGCTGCAGCAGTTTTGGCGCTGCTTTCGGGATGTGGAGGCGGTAGCTCAATCTCCAACGACGGTTCCGAGAGCCGTATCGGTGAGCCAGAACCTTACGAAGCTCCCGCTATCAGCGAGAGCGAAAAGCAGGCCTATCTGGATGCAATCAACGACGCCCGGAGTCATCAGCAAGACTGTGGCTCCGAGGGGATCAAGGACCCCGCTCCGGCTCTGAGCTGGAACGATAAGCTCTACAGGGCGGCCTACGAGCATAGCAGGGACCTAGCCGAGAGCAACACATGGAGTCACGACGGCTCGGGAACATCAAGCGACTGGACGGCCCAGGTTCAGGGTCTGGAATACAGTACGTTTCGTGATCGCATTGAAAATAATGGATATACGTCGTGGAGCAGGATCGGTGAGAATATCACCGCCGGTACGGATAGAGATACGGCGCGCAAGGCGGTGGAGGCCTGGCTCCAGAGCGACGGACATTGTGCCAATCTGATGGACCCTGACTACACCGAGGTTGGAATGGCCCACTATCGCAAGGACGGAAGTGACTATACCCACTACTGGACTCAGGATCTCGGCACCCCTCAATAGTCAATCTGCATCGTCGAGCAGTGCAGGCTGCCGCCTTGGGTGATGAGCCTGGAGCAAGGGACGGGGATGATCTCCCGATCCGGGAAAAGTCCGGCAAAGATCGCTCCCGCGGCCCGATCGCTGTCGCGGGCATCGTAGGTGGGGTAGAGCACGGAGCGGTTGGTGATGAGGAAATTGGCATAGGTTGCGGGAAGCTGCCGACCCTCTTCGTCGTACCGGGCCGGAGGCAGGGGCAGCGGCACCAGGCAGTAGGGCTCTCCCTTTGCCGTGCGAAAGTCGCGAAGCTGAGCCTCCATGGATCGAAATTCGCCGTAGTGCTTATCGGAAGGGTCGTCGCATCGGACGTAGGCGATCGTCTTTTCATCGACGAAACGGGCCAGAGTGTCGATATGGCTGTCGGTATCATCCCCGGCCAGGAAGCCATGATCGAGCCAGAGGATGCGCCGTGCCCCCAGGTATTTGCGGAGTTTCGCTTCGACCTCTTCTTTACTCAATCCGCCATTACGGTTAGGGTTGCAGAGGCATCGGGAGGTAGTCAGGATCGTTCCCGCGCCGTCGCTCTCTATGGAACCTCCTTCGAGGACGAAGTCGATCGACTCCATCGGGGTGGTTCCGAAATAGCCTTTGGAGTGCAAAAAGCGGTTGATTGCGTTGTCTTTGGCAGCGACGAACTTTCTTCCCCAGCCGTCGAAGGTGAAATCGAGCAGCTTTTTCTTCCCCTTCTCTTCGACACTCAGGGGTCCGTAATCCCGGGTCCAGGTATCGTCGTAATCGGCTTCGATGAAGATCATATTGTTTTTTGAACAGAAAAGATCACCGATTCTCTCTTTGTCGCGGCAGAGGATGTAGACGCTCTGGGAGTAGGCGATCGCCTGGGCGATGCGCACGAAAGGGGCGTAGGATTTTTGCAAATCGCCCTCTCTCGCCCAGTCGGTCTCTTCGTGGGGAAAGGCCATGAGGATGAGCTTGTGGGGTTCCCACTCGGCTTTGAGTCGGATCATCTTTGGCTCCTTGGAGCCGAAGATGAAGTGAGCAATGAGCAATGAGCAATGAATAATTTAGGTATACACGGCCTTGCCGTACTCTTATTAATACTTGCGACTGCGCCGTAGGTGCCCTCCCCAATAACCAATAACCAATAATCAATTACCATACTACTTCAGTCCAGATCGCATTTGTCGCTGCATTTTCCCTCGTTACTCTCTTTGATGGACTTGCGCAGCTCCTTGATAATGGCGTACAGTAGGTAGAGGGTGATGATCGCGCCGATGATCTTCCCGATGGTCATCCAGAGCATGGGTCTCCTTTGAGTATAATCTCCCTATGGCATTCATAGAGATCGACAGAAAGAACTTTTATCACAATCTTAGCCAATTGGCTCTGAAGGCAGGCTCGAAAGAACAGCTGGCGGTGGTCCTCAAGGACAACGCCTACGGCCACGGCTTGGAGCTGATGGCCGAGCTGGCAGCGGAGTACGGTATCACCCAAGCGGTGGTGATCTCTAATGCCGAGGCGGAGCGGATCGAAGATTACTTTGAAAATGTTCTGGTCCTGGGTGACGAAGCACAGGAGCATCCCAAACGCTCCTTCGCCCTCTCCCGCCTGGATCGGCTGGAGCGAATCGATCCTGCAGTGAAGCTGGAACTCAAAGTCGATACCGGTATGCACCGCAATGGAATACGCATGGAGGAGCTGGAGAAGGCGCTGGAGATCGTGCATCGGCGGGGGCTACATCTCTTCGGTGTCATGACTCACTACCGCAGCGCCGACGAACTGACAAGTGAATACTACTGGCAAAAAAAGAACTTCGAGAGCGTCAGAGCCCGAGTTTTGGAGGCAGGCTTCGACCAAACGCGTTTTCATTCCCACAACAGCGCCGCACTCCTGCGAAGCCAAAACTTCGACGAGGACCTGGCTCGGGTCGGTATCGCCATCTACGGCTACAATACCCTTCCCCCCTCTTTCGAACAGGTCGAGTTGCGTCCCGTGCTGAGTCTATGGGCCCGGAGAGTCTCGACCCGGCATTTGCGTGCCGGGGAGCGGATCGGCTACGGCGGGAAGTTTGTCGTGCCTCGGGATATGGTCGTCTCCACCTACGATTTGGGTTATGGTGACGGCTGGCCCCGGGGAGATGCGGTCGAGCCCTTCGTGACGGAGGAGGGGCTGCCGATTCTGGGGAGAGTTTCGATGGATTTTATCTCTCTGGAGGGGGAGTGCGAAAAGGTCTGCATTATGGCCGACGCAAGGCGAGCAGCTCGGCATTTCGGTACTATTTGTTACGAGATGACGACGGCATTGATGCCCCAAATACCCAGAATAATCAAGGAGTAGTATGATGAAAGAAATGTTGAGCTTTTTGATCTTATCGGTGCTTTTTCTTTCAGGATGCGTCTCAACCCTCGAAGGTCCCCAGCCGGTCGGTAAGAGCCTCTACCTCAATAAGCGATTGATGAAGTTTGTCATGGATAACGGTCCGGCCTACCGGGAACAGCGGCTCTCCAACGGACATGTGCTGCACTATTGGCGATCCGATACGGGCCGTCTCATCGCCATTGCTGCAGGAAGAGACGATCAGTACCCTGATCTTTGTGAATTGGCCCTGGAAACGGATAAAAAAAATATCATTCGTCGCATTAATATCATTAAAGACAGCCCAATCTGTATTGGAGTGTTGAAGTAGGAATAACAAGAAAAATAGAGAAGAAATGGTGGAGATAAGGGGAATCGAACTCTTATCTATTTGTTCGATACTTTAGTTCTTTACTGGGCTTTAAAGTAGGCTTTTGAATTTTTTTCTTCCTTTGGCTTTTGAGTTTTTGTATAGCTTCGATGCCTCGTAATAAGAAAACAAACGGTTCTTCCCCTTCGGTTTGCATCGCAACAAGAATTTTGTCTTTTTTACGGATGAGATCGAAGAGCTTCATTGGCTTCATGACTCGATCGACCATCACATGTTGGTCAGTTTTTACCGGCAGAGAGAAAGTTCCACCTTCGATTCGGAGAAGGGCTTTGTCCTTTCTGCGTACGACCCAGCAGACTTGAGGATGAGATAGGCCGTAGAGGGAGTGAAGCGTATCGTGGATACAGAGACGATCGAAAGCTCCTTGGTGAATGCTGAGATTGCCGTCGCTGGAGAGAAGATCTCGGTAGAGCGTCTGAGCCGCCCGATCCCGTGCAAGCGCCGTATCGAGAAAATGTTTGAGTTTTCGGTTGGTCGACTTTTGGAAGTCGAGGCTACGATAGAGGGCCAAGAGAATGAGAGAAATCAAGGCGACCGAGACGAGGATTTCGACAAGGGTAAAAGCGCGACGCTGACGCATTCCTATCCGTCCATCAAGCCGACTCGAAGGGCCTCTTCGTAGCTGGTCATCCCGCGTTGGAGCATCGAGCGAAGGCGATCGGAGATGGTGCGCATGCCGGAGGCCTTCAGACGCTCTCGGATCTCATGGTCGTTGAGTCCTTGATCGAGCAGGCGTTTGACCTGATCGTCGACGATAAACAGCTCGCCTACGGCTTGGCGTCCCTGATAGCCGGTATAGTCGCACTCTTTGCATCCAACGGCTCGGTAAAGTCGGATGTTGGGGGAGAGTCCGCTTTCGGCCAACTGTTCGGGGTCGAGGGAGCTTGGCTCTTTGCAATGCGGGCAGAGCTTACGTACCAGCCGCTGGGCGAGGACCCCTAAGAGAGTGGAGGAGAGGAGGTAGCTTTCGATGCCCATATCCATCAGACGAGTCAGTGAAGCCGTGGCGTTGTTGGTATGAAGCGTCGAGAGCATCAGATGCCCCGTCAATGCCGCTTGCACTGCGATCTGAGCGGTTTCGCGGTCACGAATCTCTCCCACCATCACGACGTCGGGGTCTTGACGCAAGATCGAGCGTAATCCCGAAGCGAAGGTCATGCCGACCTTTTCGTTGACTTGGATCTGGTTGACGTTGTCGGCATTGTACTCGACGGGGTCTTCGATGGTCAGGATGTTTTTGTCCGGAGAAGCGATATACTGTAAAAAGGAGTGAAGGGTTGTCGATTTTCCCGAACCCGTCGGCCCCGTAACCAGCAGCATGCCGTGGGAGTGGACCAAGAGGCGTTCGAAGGCGCGGGTCAAATCCTCGTCGAAGCCCAGTGCTTCCAACGTAGGAATGTGTTCACTCTGCATCAAAATCCGCATCACCACCCGCTCTCCGTGATAGGTCGGGAGGACGGAGACGCGTACGTCGAGGGTCGTACCCGAGATACGGATTTGGGTCCGACCGTCTTGGGGGACTCTCTTTTCGGAAATATCGAGATTGGAGATGACCTTGACCCGGTTGATGACCAAGAGCGTGATGCGTCGATCGAGGTCTAAATGCTTTTTGAGGGCGCCGTCGATGCGAAAACGGACTTCGCCCTTGCGTTCGTGGGTTTCGATGTGGATGTCACTTGCCCGTTTTTTGATCGCTTGGAAAAAGAGGGAATTGACCAGTTTGATAATCGGTGCGGATGCCTCGTCCGAGAGGAGGTCCTGGGCGTTTTGGATAAACTCCAGCAGATCCGATTCTGCCTCGATGAGCTCCTCCGTATCGGTCTCCATCTCTTCGAATTCGTTGCTGGTTTGCAGTTCGAGAAATTTATTGTGGAGTCTTTCGTAACTCTCTTCGTCCGCTTGATAAGGGGGAAGCTTCAAACCGAGACGGGCAAGGTAGTTCAGCCCCTCGGAGAGGTGCTCCGGATGCAAGACTGCGATCTTCTCTTCGCCGTAGCGGGCGAAGAGAAGATGGTGTTTGATACTTAGACGATGATCGAGCTCTTCGATCCATAGCGGCTCGAGATCGAGATGTTCAAGGCGGGGAATCTGCACACTCTCTCCTTAAGGACGAGATCGCAATAGATCGAGAGCCGCATTGCCCCGACGAGGCGCCGAAGAGTCGGGAAGAGCTGGGCGATTCGTTCTGCTCTCCCTGTTGTATCCTACGTCCCCTTTACGTAGCTGATGTTTGATAAAGTGAACGTAGCGTTTTTGTACCTCTTCAAGATTGGAGAGAAATTTTCTCAAACGGGCCAGATCGGCGCTTTTGCGCACGATATAAGGCGTCAGGTAGATGACCAGATCCACTTTTCTGCGCATCTTCCCTTTATCCTGAAAGAGCCGTCCAATGATTGGAATATCTCCGAAAAAGGGAACTTTACTGTTACCCGTCCCCGCGATGCTTTTGGTCAATCCTCCGAGGATGACGGTTTGACCGTTGCGTACGATGGCGTTGCTAGTGACTTTACGTTTGTACACGGTGGGAAGGGGATTGTTGTATCCACTGCTGTCGTCGACGTCTTCGATGATCGCATCTACGCTCAGTGCGACTTTATTGTTACTGGAGAGGCGGGGTTTGACGCTCAGCGTCAAACCGATATCTTCGCGATCGTATTTGTTGCGGGCCAGGTCGTCTTTGTTGTCTCCGGCGGTTGAACTCGTCAGAATCGAGCGGGTTTCCCCTACGAAGAGTTTCGACTCTTTGTTGTTCGTACAAAGCACGGAGGGCTCGCTCAGGATATGTGCCGCGCCGTCTTGTTGATAGAGGTCGAGTTGAACACCGATGGCGAAAAGGGAGGAGACGTCCGCAAAAGAGAGCCCGGAACCCGAGCTGTCGTTGCTATCGCTAAATTGAGAAAGATAGTTCATCAAGGTCGAAGAGGTTTTTAGAGCCGAGCCTCCTCCGAAATTCCCCTGAAGCGTGAAAATTCCGTGCGTACCGAAAGCCCCCGCTTCCAGGCCGTATTTGGCTCCGATTTGCTGGGCGAGATTGCTATTGATCTCCACGACTCGGGCTTTGATGTAGACTTGGGGTTTTTCCACGTCGATCCGGCGCACGACGTCGGAGATGTTTTTGTACTGCTCCCCCGTTGCCAGGACGATCAGGGCATTTCGCTCGCTATCACCTACAACCATCGCTTTCTTGGGAGGTTTGCCGCCTTTGCGGGGCATCCTCAGGGCGACGCTGTTCATCTGGGAAACCAGTTTACTAAGGAGTTTGACCATCTCTTCGACGTTGGAGTTTTTCAACGGGATGACGTACAGGCGCTGTTCGACACTCTGTCCGTGGCGGTCGAGCTGCTTGATGTATTTGAGCATCTGTTGGACGTTTTTCTTCTTTCCGACGATGATGATGGAGTTGCTGGCATCGTCTTTGAAAATGCCGACCTTTTCGCTAGGGATCGTTTGGGGAAAGAGTTGCTTGGCGATATTCAGGGCATTTGGATAGACGTCTTTGACACTGGCGTTTTTCAGTTTAAAGACGATCGAACCCTTGTGCCCGGCACTCTCGATGGCGTCGATAAGTGCTTTGATCGACTTGAGTGTTTTTGGATATGCCGTGACGGCGAGGACATTATTTTCCTTGAACGAGACCACCTTGGCATTTCGCGTTAAAAGGGGACGAATCTTCGCTCGGATAATAGAAGCATTGCTATTTTTGAGCGGGAAGAGGACGGTTTTCATCGTTTCACCCGTAACATTTGTATCGACCTTAAGCCCCATTCCCGCCGCTTCGGAAGCTTTGACGACTTCCATAAAATCTCCATGATCGATCAGCGCGTAACCTTTGCTTGCAAGAATGGAGTTGGCCAAGGAAAAGAGGGAATCTTTCTTAATGGGGCGGTTGGCGATGAAATTGATTTTACCGCTAAGGGATCCGTTGATCAGGATATTTTTGTCAGTGATCTTGCCGATAAGTTCTACGAACTTTTCGACGCTCATATCCCGTATGTTGAGTTTGATGCCTTCGCTCGTCGCCTCTTGTGCCCGCAGTAGGCTCAGGAGGATCACCGCGAGAATGATCAGATTTTTATTGAACTTCATAGTTTAACTCCAGTGTTTGTGCTCCGCGTCGGATATCCAAAATCAGCCCGTCGAGGGTATCGAGAGATCCGAAAAGCTCCGTCGGGACGCTGTAATCCTCCAGGGGTTCACCGTTGATTCCCGTGATGATGTCGCCTCTTTTTAAACCCAATTTGTCGAAAACACTTCCTCGTTTTACGAATCGGATGCGAAAACCGGACAATTTTCCGTTTACTTTTCTCGGAACGATGGCGATATTTTTCCATATTTTATCCATATTTTTTGCGTAACGCTGAAGCAGTGTCCGAGGTACGCGGATGACTCCCCCCTCGGATACGATGGAAGATGAAGGGCTCTTGGAGGATTCGGAGATTTTCCTTTGGACGCTCTGTACCGCGTTTGGAAGGGGGCTTTGTTCGATTTGCAATTGATAATGCACGCCGTCTCGGCGAAGCTCGACCCGGTTGCGCATGATGCGTTCGATTCGGTATCCCAGAAGGGTCTGCGTCTCTTTCTTGATGTAGGTTTTGCCGCCCTTGGCGATGACGGCGATTCGCTGTCTCGGACCGATGTACGTAGCCAGAAGTTTCATCGATTTCAGCGGCGTACGTACGGCCTTAGGTTTCGTCTCTTGCTTTAACGTTTCATTGGATGCGAGCCGGACGCGATGGGGCAACGCGGGGAGACGGTCTTTGGCGGGAGCATCGATGCCTTGTGCGGGAAGAAAGAAAATCTCTGCGACTACCCAGGCAAATTTGACGACGGCAAGAAGCAAAAGCAAGGTGAGTGCAAAATCTATCCGGGAGGATCGTTTAGAATCGGTATTCATAGAACCATCCTTCCTTCGTTCTCTTTAGGTAGGGTCGAAGCGGATCGATTTTGCCGACCTTGATCCAATGAAGCCGTAAGAGGTGTTTTTGTAGGTCGATCGAGCCTTCGACGTTTCCGATCTCTCCCTCCGCGCGGAGGCGGATCGTCGTCGGATGCCAAAGAGCATATTCGGCCCGGGCATGTCGGAGACGAATCGGCGCAAACTTGGAAACGAAACGCGAGGGGAGGAACCCTTGCAGATCGATTCGATTGTACAACAGCATCGTCAAAATAGAGGCGTGTTCGATTTTGCCGACGTCGATCCCTTTGACGATCAACGTGCCGCCGTCGAGGCTTAGCGTGAAGATCGAATCGTGCAACCTTTCTCCGCTGATGAGGATTCCCTCCTTTTGCAATCGATGCTCCAACAGGTAGTAGAGCTCTTTTTTGGGCGCGAATCCTACCAAGGCCACGATGGTTGCTAGTACCAGGATGCACCCTTTGATCAATGTTTGCATCGGCACTCCATCCGGTAACGGTTTTTCTCGCCTTGGACCTCGAGCGTTTGTATCTGCAGCGGCAGCGACTCAAGGCGGCTGAGAAATCGATTGAGATCTTTCCCCTCGACCCCCTCCAGCAGGATCGATAGCTTCTCGCCTTTGAGCTCGAAACGTTTGATCTCATTTTGAGGAAGTATCTGCCGTAAGTGCAGCAGTTTTTTCTTCCAATCTTTCGTATGCCAGAGACGCTCGAGCGCGACGGTCGATGTGACCTCTTTGAGCGTTTGCTCGCTTTGGTGTCGTACCGTTTCGAGACGATGCGCTTCGAAGATGCGATAGGCCAAACTCGCGAACATCAATACCGCCGCAAGGATCAAAAGAGTCCGGCGCATATCGGGAGTGTTCATTGCCATTTCCCTTCGAGGATGAGTTGATCGCCTTTGATCGTAGCGTGCATGCCGCGGTCTTGGGCCAATTTGCGAAGCATGGCGATTTTTTGAGGCGATTCGATTACGCCGCGGTACCCTTGCGCATCGATCGCAAGAAGTTTCAATTGCGAATCTTTGCTGACGAGATCGCTGATTTTCTGGATCGTTTCGCGGATTTGACGTTGGCGTCTGTCGATCGAGGCATACCGATCGTAAATATTTTTCCTGGCGATGCCGCTGGCAAGAGCGGGGTGGGGATCGGTCGCCTCTTGGACGCTACGGGCATAAGCTTCGGCGACGTTGGCGTCGCGCAACCCCTCGGCCGTCCATGCCGCCGCCAAGAGCAAAAGAGCGATCCCGAGCCGCAGGCTTGCTTTCCCGCCGAGTCGGCTTTGTGAATTCGCGAAGCGGACGGGAAAAGAGTTTCGGGGCATGACGAGCCTGCGAGGATCGTCGAGGCAATCGGTTTCGTGCGGCAAAAGATCCTTCGGTACCACGGAAACGTTTTTTTCGATAGTGACGAGGGCTTCTTCTTTGCCCAGACAAAGCGGCCGGGTCAATTGATCGCAGAATTGTTGAGCGAAATAGATACGATGCAGATCCGTCCGTCTCAATCCTGCCGATCGAAGTACGTCGAGGATCTCTCGCGGATCGTAGGCCAAAAGTTCCCAAGAGTCCCCGTTTCGGTAGGCTTCGTAGATCCAGTGCGCATCCGCTCCGCTCTCTTCCAAAACCGAGGGGGCCAATTTTCGCGCCTGAAAAGCGTAACGTACGGGCAGAGCTTCTCGCCGTCGGAGGTAGAGTTGGGGAGTCAGGATGAGATTGTAGCGTCCCTTCTCGGAAGGGGTGGGCATCCCTCGATACACGAGCAGTGGCGGAAAGTCTCTACCGGCGGATTTCAAAATGCTCGATCCTCTTTTGTAGGTAATCAAAGGCAATATTATATCCGGCTTCTCTGAAGTTGAGATTTCCTTCACAGTGTAGGGCCGCAATGGGGCTTTTGGCATAGAGCCAAGTGTAGCGTTCGTCCTCTCCGATTGAAGAGAGAAACTCGTCCAGCGCTCCGGGGGTGTAGTTTTCTTTGACGCTTTGGAGATCCTGATCGTAAAGGGTTGAAACTAACTCCGGCGTCAAAAATTGCTTGTTGAGTTTCTCGAGCGAAGAGGGGAGGGGACGTAGAAGGAAATAGCGTTGCCAGTCGATGCGATCGACGTTGGGGTCATCGCTCTCGAAACGATACTCTCTCAAGAGGGCTTCGAAAGTGCTCTTTTCGATCGCTCCGGCTTTGTCTTGCAGCCATGTGAGATTTCCCATTCGTCTTCGTTTCCCCGAGAGAGCCTCCTGAATCATTTCGATCAACCGTTCCGGGTCGCGCAGTTGGGCGCGTTCGGTCAATTTTTCGGCAAGATCCATCGCCAGATTATGGCGTTTTTTCGCATCGGGAGATTTGTCGGGGGCTCGCAGCCAGGCCAGCGGGATGCGGTCGTTGAGGAGATTGCATTGAAGGGTGATGCCGAAGTTTCCCGAAACGTCGTAGATCGGCAGAGGCGTATTTTGGATCGTTTGAAGCGTCTTGAGGGAAGGTTTGTCCGAGAGGTATTTGGCCAAAAGTTTTTGGAGATCACTGCGGACGAGGGTTCCTTGGATCAGCACCGATTGATCGTTGGCTTTTTTTCTTGCCTCGTCGAGGTAACCGTAGAGGATTCCCAGCAGGCCGATCATCACCGCGATAACCGAAAGCGTGATCAAGAGCGTGACGGCTTTTCTTCTTCTTTTCAATCTCAAACGTGGTTTCCTTCAACCGATTTTTGGTTATGATACGGCAATTATAGTCAAGCTCATATCAAAAGGAAAACAAAGATGCGAAAAGCGTTTAGTTTGCTGGAGTTATTGGTGGTGATTTTGATTCTCGGGATCTTGGCGGCTTTCGTCGTTCCCAACGTGATCGGATTGGGGGAGAAAGCCAAGCGGGATCTGGTCTGCTCGCAGATGAGCAGCGTGGCGCAGGCGCTGAAGATGTTCAAACTCGACAACGGAACCTATCCCGATACCGAAGAGGGGATTCAGGCTCTTTTGCACAATCCCGACCCCGACAAATATCCGAATTATTCGAGTCAACCCTATCTGGAAAAACTCCCTCGAGACTCTTGGCATCAGCCCTTCATCTATACCAAAGAGGGACAGAACTTCAATCTGATCAGTCTGGGAGCCGATCGCAAAGAGGGCGGTGAAGGTGAAGGAGCCGATATCTACTACAGCAAATGCCAAAAATAGTTTCGCATCTTCGAAAGCGACGGGCTTTTACGCTTTTGGAGCTCTTGATCGTCATTTTGCTTCTCTCTGTGATGGCGGGATTTATCATCGTCAATTTTCGAAAAAGCTCGCGACAAGAGCAAAAGGTTTCACTGGAAAAATTCAAAAACGTCTTCGCTTCGCAAAACCCTGCGGGAGCAGAGCTGATTTGTTTCGGTCGATGCCGAAAATGTCTGATTCTTAAGGGAAAAGACGAAGCGAAGCAGAGTTCGTGGCACTTTCCTCCCCTGGAGGTGTACACCGTGGGAGAAGGGGGCGAGCCGGTGAGGGCGGATTTCGGTCGTTACCGAGATGAAAAGATCTGTTTTCGTTTCGAACTTCGTCGTGACGGAAGCAGCGAACCGATTATCATCAAGTCGAAAAAAGGGTTCTATCTGATCCCCGCCTATTTTGGAGCGACTCGCCGTTTCGATTCTCTAGACGATGCGGTTAATGCATTGATGAAGGAGGTGGATTCGGTGAGTCATGAAGGGGATTTCTATTGAAACGTCGGGGAGCCTTTACGCTGATTGAAGTATTGATTTCGGTACTTATCATCGCGATCGTCGTTGTCGGGATTATGCGGATTCAGCGGCGGGACATCGACGTCGCGCACTATATTTCCCGGCGTTCGCAACAGGTTCTGGCCAATTCCCTTTTTGTCGGGGACGCCGCAATGAATGCTACAGGATCAAAGAAAAGCGCCTACGATCTCCTTCGGATGGAGCATATCGAAGTACGCAACGACCTCACCCGCAAAATCCTCAAAAAATTCCAACGGCGCATCAGCGTACGGGATCTTTCTCTCGGAGGCGGCCTCGCGCTGCCTCTTCATCTGCGTTCGATCGGGCTCAAGGGAGATTTCTCCTCGCTCTATTATCGTTTGAAGTATGATTACCGCCCTTAAAGTGATACTCAGAGTTTGCCAGCGGTTCCGAGATTCATCGTAAAGATCGGTAGTAGCATCGCCATGACAATGACGCCGACGATCGCTCCGATGAGAAGCATCATCGCCGGCTCCAGGAGACTGAGCAACATCTTGATACGATCTTCATTCTCTTCGCTGTAGAGTTTTGAGAGATTGGACATCACCGACGCTACTTCGCTCGACTCCTCTCCTAGGGCCAAGGATTGCATGAAATTGCGCTTGAGTACCCTGGCGCCACTTAGTTGAAGGGCGTTGGAGAGTTTATTCCCTTCGACAACCTTTCGCGTCGCCAGATCGAAAAGCTCTTTTAAGGCGCTGTTACCGAACGTACTTGAAGCGAGCTGCACCGCCTGCGCATACGAAACGCCTGAATCGAGCATGAGCGAGAGAATGTAGCTAAAACGCGCCAATTCGTGATTTTGGATAATGCTGCCGATGACCGGTACGCGCAGGAGGGTATGATCCACCAAACGTCGAAAAGGGGCCGCTTTCGTATAGGATAACCGAAAGAGGATCACCAATGCGATCAAGCCGAGCAAAAGCACGAGATAGTGCGAAGAGAGGAAATCGCTTAGCCCCAGGACCATTCGGGTGATGCGGGGGAGCTCTTGGCCCGTATCTTGGAAAATCCCCGTGATTTTTGGGACGATGTAGGTGATGAGAAATGCGGTCATCCCGATGGCGACGACGAAGATAAAAAGAGGATAGGCCATCGCATTTGCGACTTGCTTGCGCACATGACTTTGGATGGAAAAAAAATCCCCCATATTGCGTAATACCTCCGGGAGTTTCCCGCTCTGGCCTGCCACATTGAGACTATGGAGAAAAAAATCCGGCAATTGGTAGCTTGTCTGTTTGGCGAGTGCCTGATAAAGGGATTGCCCCTCGTCGATGCCGCTGCGTACCTCTTCGAGGAAAGCGGCGTAGCGCCGTTCCTCTTTGTGCTGATTTTCCATCAGTTTCAAAGCCGTCGGCAGCGTCATTCCCGAGGAGAGGTAACTCGAGAGCTCTTTGGCAAATCCGTTGAGCAGTCGGTTGGGCATTGTCCGGTTTCCCAGAGGCTTCCAACTCCATTCTCTCAAGGGCTTGAGCGATTCATAGTAGATCGATTGGTTTTTGAGGGTCTGTTTGGCGGCTTCCGCCGATGCGGCGCTGACTTTGCCTCTGACACGACGTCCGTCACGGTTGATCCCTCTATATTGAAACTGCATGAAATGATGTACCCTAATATGGTTGGATGGATGAGAAAATTGTTGTATTTTATCGTTTTATGCTTGAGAAGAGAAATGGTGGAGATGAGGGGAATCGAACCCCTGTCCTGAAACAGCCAGAACCGTGACTCTACATGCTTAGTCGGTGTCGATAGGATCTCATCCCGCCTCGCTCGACACCCAGAGCTGCGCGGGACCAGCCTCGAAGATTCGTCGGCGCCTGAGGCGCAGCACCGATATAGCCGTCGGGAGTCGACGCCTCGAACCCGGCTGAGACGGCATCGCCGGTGAGACGGCCCCTAAAAAGGATTAGAACTTACGCTGCGTGAGCGTAAGCGGGGCGATAATCGGTATTGTTTGCGTTTATTTCGCGTGTGGGCTTGATCACGGAGTGGCCCGCTCCGACATGCACACGGCCCCGACTGCTCCAGTCGAAACCAAGTCATCCCCTTAAAACAAGGAGTTTGGAAGCTTGACGCTTCGAGGGCATATTAGCAGAGGATCCCCGGAGTGTCAAGCAACCCAAGTTGCATCCGGGACTTAGGCTCCTGTAAAAATCTTCCAGAGCATCCCCAGGGCGAAAAAGGCAAGAATCGATGCACTGGCGACGGAAAAGAGGGTGACGATGCGCTGGGAGAAGAGGTGTTTGGTCTTGTGGATCAGCAGCGGCATAAGGGTGATCCATCCGAGGATTGCCGTAAAGAGCCCCAGTACCGTCATCAAGGGATCGAGCTTTTTGGTGGCGATGTAGGCGGAGACGCTGAGCCAGAAGATCACAGTATAGGGGTTGAGGAGCGTCAGGGTGAAGCCCTTGAGCCAGTTGCCGAAGATGGGGGCCTTGTCGATCTTCTGGAGATGAATCGGCTCGTGGCGCCCCCGGAAGATCAGCCAGGCCAGATAGAGAAGAAAGGCCGAGCCAGCCAGTGCCATCACGAGGCGGATCGTCGGGTCCTCCATGAAGTGGAAGAGCCCCAGCAGAATCAGGAGCAAATAGGTGATATCCGCACTCATGGCCCCGGCTCCCAGGGCCACCGCCGCACCATAATGGCGCAAGGCGTTGCTCATTATGAGCACATTGATGGGCCCTAGAGGCACGGCGGCTCCCAGGCCCAGGAGGAAACCTTCGAAAAAAGAGGCGATCATGCGGACTCCTTGGAGTGAAAACTCAGCACTGTCAAAACGATACCCAAAACGAAAAATGGCAGGCTTAGAAGCTGGCCGACATTCAGGGGTAGTCCGGTACTGTAGTCGGCCTGGGGGACTTTGAAAAACTCCAGAAGGATCCGGGCACCGAAAACGGCGCTAAGCCCTATGCCCGGTAGGAGCAGATCAAGACGTCGGGGATTGATGTGCAAGTAGCGGCGATAGAGGAGAATCAGCAGCACGAAGGTTGTCAGATAGGCGAAGGACTCGTAGAGCATCACCGGATGGCGGGGCAGGGCATCGATACGGGCAAAGATGAGGGCGGTGGCGGCATCGGTGGGTTTGCCGAGGATTTCCGAGTTGAAGAGATTGCCGATGCGGATCATGGCGGCGACCAGCAGGGTAGGGATCGTCAATCTTGAAAAGATCCAGGCGAAGGGAATGTGATGGCGGCGGCTACCCAACCAAAGGCCTAAAACGGCGCCGACGAGCCCGCCGTGGCTGGCGAGGCCCCCTTTCCAGACCATCAGAATTTCCAGGGGATGGGCCAGGTAGTAGTCGGGTTCGTAGAAGAGGCAGTGGGCCAGCCGAGCGCCGATGACGATACCGCCGACGACCCAGAGAAAGAGGGGCTCGATGCTCTCGGGATCCCGACCTTCGATGCGGCAGATTCGGCGGATGATAAGGTAGCCCAGCATCAGTCCTCCGGCAAAGAAAAGACCGTACCAGTGGATGGAGAAGGGGCCGATCTTGAGCAGAACCGGATCGATATTCCAGACGGGATGGTGCATCAAAAGCTCCTTAGAGTAGCATGCCGCTTTGAAGTTTGCGGTTGGGACGGACCCGGATCTCGGAGGGATCGATGGCAAAGCCTGCCGCCAGGGCGTCGATGCCGTAGCGCCCGATCATGGCGGCATTGTCGGAGCAAAACTCCAGCGGGGCCGTATGCAATCGTTTGCCAAACTCGGCGCAAAGCTCCTCGAAGGCACCCCGGATGGCCAGATTGGCGCTGGCACCCCCGACGAGGGCGACCTCGGAGATCGATTCGGCGGCAAAGAGTTTGCGGCTCTTTTGCACGAGATGGGCGATGATCGCCTTTTGAAAGGAGGCAGCCAGATCCTGCCGATCCGTCTCGCTCATGGCTTCGGGGCCGCCAAGTTTTTCAACGACGAGGCGTACGGCGTTTTTGAGCCCCGAAAGGCTAAAGGCAACCAGAGGGGAGTTGCGCAGGGGCACGGGCAGATCGAAGCGCTCCGGATCACCCTCCCTAGCCAAGGCCTCGACGATGGGGCCGCCGGGATAGCCCAGGCCCATCATCTTGGCCACCTTGTCGTAGCTCTCGCCCACGCTGTCGTCCATGCTGGTGGCCAGGATGCGCATCTCGTCCAGACTCTGCACGCGCAAAATCATCGTGTGCCCGCCGCTGATCAGCACGGCGAGCAGCGGCAATCGGGTGGGCTTTTCGATAAAGAGCGACCAGATGTGCCCCTTGAGATGATGCACGGGAACGAGGGGGAGTTTCTGAAAAGT
>Ga0256833_1001081_pt1 | contig 20504 bp, 21 predicted proteins | sample 356284metaG_FD_190535 | JGI IMG/M metagenome (GOLD analysis project Ga0256833, IMG submission 190535) | Hydrothermal vent microbial communities from Mid Atlantic Ridge, Atlantic Ocean - 356-284 | ecosystem: Environmental > Aquatic > Marine > Hydrothermal vents | place: Atlantic Ocean: Mid... | reverse complement strand
CACCAGCCCCTTTAAATTTATCACACTATGCATGGACTGGAACAGGCTACGGGCCTTTTGCACGCACTTGGAATTCACCCGGCACCAGAGCAACTCCGATGGCTCGCCGTGGCCATCTTCATCGGTGTTTATGTCATGATCATGCTGGAGAAATTCTTCCACCGGACTGTTGCCGCGATGCTCGGAGCAGCCACCATCCTCGTACTGGGCCTCATGCCTCCCGAGAAAGCATGGGCGGCAATCGATTTCAATACCATCTTTCTGCTGTTTGGAATGATGAACATCGTAACCCTGCTCGTATGGAGTGGATTCTTCAATGTCCTGACCAAATGGATCCTCAGGCACACGGGTATAAATCCCATAAAGATTATGATAGTCTTCGCCATCGTAACTGCCGTACTGTCCGCATTTCTGGACAATGTGACCACAGTTCTCTTCATAACACCAATCATAATCAAGATAACCGAAGTCCTGGAGCTGAATCCAATCCCCTATGTGATATCGATCATCCTCGCCTCCAACATGGGGGGAACGACGACCCTCATAGGGGATCCGCCCAATATCATCATAGGTAGCATAGCGGGCAAGCACTTCATGGACTTCCTCCTTAATGTGGCCCCATTCGCCACTATTGCATTCATAGTGGGTCAGGCCCTGAATGTGTTTCAGGTAAAGGTGGAGGGCCATCTGGACATCAGCGACAGAATAGATCTGGAAGAGCTGGAGAAACTGGAATTCGGTGAGGTCAAGCCCCGCCTTATGTTCAAGGCCGTAACCATATTCCTGCTGACCATCCTGCTATTCTTCATCGGCCACATAATCCACATCGAGCCCGGGATAATAGCCCTGTTCATGGCAACCATTCTCATGCTCTGGTCCGGCATCTCTCCCGTCCAGATTCTGGAGAAAGTGGAGTGGGCAACCCTCATCTTCTTCATGGGCCTGTTCATAGTTGTGGGTTCCCTCGAATTCACCGGGGTATTCGAGATAGTGGCCCAGTGGCTGTTGAATCTGATGGGCAACGATATAGGCAAAGGGATATGGATCGTGGGGGGATTCTCCGCCCTCATCTCCGGATTCGTGGACAATATCCCCTTCACCATGTCCATGGCACTGGTGCTGAAGGACATCGCCCATGTACTGGGGGCCGCATCGGATCACCTGTGGTGGGCATTGTCCCTGGGAGCCTGTCTCGGAGGTAATTTCACCCTCATAGGGGCATCCGCCAACATTGTGGCCTCCGACATATCCACCCGCCACGGCCACCCCATCACATTCATGACCTTCCTGAAATACGGAACCCCCGTTGCTGTCATATCCACATTCACCGCTCTGGTGGTGTACTATCTGGTTCACATCATAATGCTCAAAACCCACATCGGAGCATGATGGCAGGCAACCGCCTGCCCCTTTATGCCATAGAAATAAGAAACCTCCACAAGTGGTACGGCAGGAATCATGTGCTCAGGGGCGTGAACCTGACAATTGCGCACGGGGAGTATGTGGCCATACTGGGACCAAATGGGGCCGGCAAGACCACCCTGATGAAATCCATAATCGGAATGGCGAGAGTCCAGAAGGGAAAGATAAGGGTCATGGATGCAGATGTCAAAAGCGATATAAGAAAGGCCAGATCCTTCATGGGCATAGTTCATCAGGAGAACAATCTGGACATATACCTGAGCGTGATGGAAAACCTGATGATTTACGGATACATGCTGGATTTGACGAAAGGGGAAGCCAGAAAGAAAGCAGAAGAACTCCTGGAATTCATGGAAATCGAGAAGCATCTGTGGAACGAAAAAGTGGAGAACCTCTCAGGAGGAACAAAACGGAAACTCATGATCGCCCGTGCCCTGCTTTCGGAGCCGCCGATAGTAATAATGGATGAGCCCACGACCGGGCTGGATCCCTCAATAAGACGAATCCTGTGGGACAGACTGCTTTCCCTCAAACAAAAGGGCAAAACCCTTCTGCTGACCACCCACTACATGGAAGAGGCCCATTATCTGAGCGACAGGGTCGTATTCATGCACGGTGGAAGAATCATAGAGGATGGACCCCCCGATGCCCTCATAAAAAAACACCTCCCACCCTACGCTCTGGAAATATCCCCTCCTATAGAACCCGGAGGCAGACCCCACATATACACCGGAAACTCCCTCATCATATACCTGAGAAATCCCTCTGAAATAGAGCCGCCCGAGGGAGTCAGCAGATTCCTCCTCCGCAGGACCACCCTCGAGGATGCATTTCTCTACCTGACGGGGAGCAGACTATGAACCCCATATACGCCTGGAAGGTCTTCTACAGGAATCTCCGGGCATGGTGGAAACTGGGATGGGCCATAATAATAAATGCCCTGGACCCCCTGATATTCCTTGCAGCATTCGGCCTGGGCCTGGGAAAACTCATAGGACAGGTGGATGGAATGCCCTACCTGGATTACATTGCCCCCGCCATGGTGGCCATCGCGGCGCTGTACGGCTCCTTCTTCGAAACCACATACAACGCATTCGTGAGAATGTACTACGACCGCCTGTACGAGGCCTATCTCTCCACAAGAGTAAACCTGGAAGAACTGGTAATCGGGGAAATCGCATGGGGGACATTCAGGGGAAGCGTATATGCTCTCCTGGTGATAATCGTCCTCATGGCCTTCCAGATAATATCTCCACCCGATGGACTGGTCATGCTGGTGCTATCCATCCCCGTAGCCCTCAACTTTTCCGCCCTTGGACTGCTGATGAGCGGGGTGGTGCCCTCCATCACATTCTTCGATTACATCTACTTCGTCTACATAAGCCCCATGATGCTCTTCTCCGAAACCTACTTTCCCCTGAAGGTACTGCCCGATTTCCTTCGCCCGATGGTTCCCATTGCATTCCCCCTTTACCACGGTGTACGAACAATGAGGCAGTTCCTCATGAATGGTGAAATCCCCCTTCTCCATATAACCCCAGTGCTGCTTTCCGCAATCGCACTGACCATACTCTCGATTATGCTCATGAGAAGAAGGCTAATTAAATGACCATGCCGAACACCTATAAAATTTTTGCATGTCAATTTACTTTCTGGCGCTGGCCATCCAGCAGGACACAATAGCCGCATCGATTTCTCTGGAGGGGAAAGTGCTCGATGCACAAACCCTTAAACCCGTGGCAGGGGCCATAATTTACATAGATTCCGCGAAAGCAACAACTTCGAGCGATGGAACCTATGAAATTGAAATCGGAAGAACAGGCTTAGTTACCGTGAGGGTGGAAGCCGACAGGTACAGAGCACACATGGAATCCTTTGAAATTCCGGCGGAAGGAACATACAGGAAGAACTTTTACCTCGTAAGGAAAGAGACAAAACTCATAGTTGCTGTTCTGGACGATTACAGCGAAAATCCATTGAAGGCCCAGGTAAAAATAGGGGGGGAATCTTACAGTACAGATGAGTCCGGAATGGTGGAAGTCAAGTTGCCGGAGGGGGTGTACGATGTCGTGATAATTCCCCGGGACAAATCCCATCAGAAGAAGGAAATAAGAGCCGATGTGTCGGGAAGGTTAAAGGTGCTTAAGATAACTTTGATTCCCACGAAGATAAATCTGGGGGATCTGCGGTTCGAGACAGGAAAATACGAAATAAAGGAGCACATGCTTCCCAAACTGGAAAGAGCGTGCGATATCCTGAAGAGATACCCGCAGGCCAGGGTTGTGGTGGAAGGCCACACAGACACGCGGGGCTCAGCGGCATACAATCTCCTCCTCTCTAAGAAGAGAGCAGAAGCCGTAAAGGACTGGCTCATTCAGCATCAGTGCATAAAGCCCGAAAACATAGAGGCCAGAGGATACGGGGAAAGCAGGCCCATCGTGTTCCCCGAAAAGAAGCCGGAAGATTATGCAAAGAACAGGAGGGTCGTCCTCAGGATAGTCATGCCCGGGTAAATCACTCTCTTCCCGGGTTCTCCCCCATGATCCAGTTGAGGATGAGCTCCTCGGGCATCCTGTTCATATTAAACTTCGAAGGTATGGAAGAGGGATTCAGATGGCAGATGAACTCCCCTTCATCTATCCCCAGGATGTGATATGCCGCCTCATCCCCCTCCAGCTCCCCGCACTTTGCAAACCTGACTCTCCCCTCCATAATGAACATAAAACAGTCCTTCTCATCAGGAATTTCCACCATCCATGGGGCTTCGGAGGATGAAAGGAACTGTATAAGTGTGGCTATGGGAAAGGCCCTGACGCTCCCGTACAATCTGGGGGTATCGGTGTCCATCACCTCCCTGAATGCCCTGTAGAAATTGGAAAATAGAACCGGTTTCCTCAGGAGCCTGGTCCTGGAAAATCGGAGCACGAACCTGTCTATATAAGCATCCTCGAGACCGGTAATGACGATGGTGGGAACATTGTACCGGACGGTAAGCTCCGAAAGGAGGGACAGTCCCGACATGCCCGGAAGATTCACATCTAAAATCAGCAGATCCGGAACGAAGAAATTCTGCATGAAGTCCTCCACGGATGTGAAAGATACAACCTGTGCATCCGGTTCTATCTGACCTATGTACTCCCGATAGAGCTCCACAAGGTCCGGATCATCCTCTATTACCAGAACCCGCATTACGCTCCACCCTGTATTCCAGCTTCTGAAGAAGTTCTTCGAGGGTATCGCTGTCGTAGGTCGGCATGGTGAATGCCATGTAGTAGCGGTCGAACAGCCTGTTTCCAAAGGCCTGTCTCAGTTCGGGGTACTTGTTCAGGAGTATCCTGGCCAGCCCGGATTTTATACCATTCGTAAAGAAGGCGGGAGATTCCCTGGGGGGGAGCTCTACCTTGGCCATTATATAGTATCTGTTCACCGTGTAGTCGATCAGCCGTCCCTTTATTCGCTCCATGGCCTCCCTCAGGTAATCACCCACAACATCCTTTATCTCTTCAACATACGCATCCTCCATGGGCCGGGCGAATGGCCAGACGAACAAGTACTTGAAGTCCCCAATCACATATCGAAATTTCATCGCCTCCGAAAATTATAAAGCGTGTTAAAACCTAACATTTCGCCTTAAATTATTCGAGCACTTTGACTTTTAAATTTTCTGGAATTTTATGTAGAAAATATAGCTTCCTTCGACCGAATGCTTTGAGATTAAAATTTTAGCATGTTAAATGTTCAGGTGTTGCTCCACACATTTATGCTCGCCCAGGTTCCCCCACAGGGGCAGGTAATAGCAATTGCACTGAGCATCCACGGGGAGGCATACATTCAGCCACCGGAGATACCAATATACACAACACTCGTTCCCCTGCAGGAAATAAAGAAGGGTAGCGTAATCAGGATAGAGCCGAAATCGATGGTGGTCTTCAACATCGATGGCAACATAATCAGACTGTTCGGACCCACCACCATAAAGATAGAGGAAATAGGCAGAGAGAAGGGCATAAGGCTCATAGATGGAAGAATATACGGAAACTTCAAAAGGCCTTTCAAACTAAAAACCAACAGAGTCTCTGCAGTCATAAGGGGAACAAAGGTTTCGGTGATAAAGAAAGAGCAGGAAGTATGGAAGGTCATAAAGGGAACGATTGATGTGGAGGGGATGGGGCCTCTGGAAGAAGGAAAGCAGTTGAATCCGGATAAAGGTAGAATAGAAAAGCTGGTTCTGGATTCCATCGACCTTCTAAATCTGGCCTTAGATGCACGGGGCCAGGATACCATTCCTCCAGCAATCAAAATCGAGAAAACCGATGTCACCAGCAGGAAATCCTACGCCTTCAGGGTATCCACAGAGCCTGGAGCGGTAATAAAATTCGAGGGCAGAAGATATACGGTCGATTCCACAGGCGAGATAACGCTCCGGACCACCCTGAAAAGGCAAATCAATTACCTTACCCTCACAGTGATGGACAGCGCAGGAAATATGACGAGGGCGGGTTTTCTGGTGAAGCTGGACACGGTTCCTCCCCGCATCAGCATACCGCTGAAGAGCGGTCTGTACAGTAAAATTCCCAGGACGGCAATACCGATAGAAGGGGAGCCGGGGACGATAATAAAGCTCCACAATGGCAAACAGAAGGAAATTCCCTCCTTTGGACACCTTGAAGAGATGGTGAGCCTCGATCCCGGAGAAAACAGGATAACCATTACGGGCCTCGACGAGGCCGGGAATACAACACGAAAGGAAATCAGGTTCATCTTCGACAATACGATACCCTCCATAGCTGTAATAAGTCCTTCCGATACTCTCACCAACAGGAGCAGTATAACTCTGAAGCTCAGGGTTGTGGACGATAGGCTGAAGGGGGTGGTGGTGAACGGAAAAGTGGTTCCGGTAACCAACGGAATGGTCGTGAAAACCATTTCCCTGAAAGAGGGGAGAAATGTCATCCAGATATACGCCGTGGACAGCGCGGGCAATATCTCCTCCACAATCATACATGTGGTAAGGGACACGAAACCTCCTCTCCATAAAAGTGAACTTAAGGTGGACACCTATCAGACCATAACGGGGAAGGCCAAGCCCGGTTCCATGGTATTCATAAACGGAAATCCCGTACCGGTTTCCCCCGATGGAGAATTTTCCTACAGGGTCCAGCTACATAAGGGTAAAAACATAGTGATAATAAGGGTGGTGGATATGGCCGGGAATGAAACAGTGGAGAAGAAAATAATAGAAGTTCCCTGATGCCGGATAGATTCTTCCTGACCAACACCGTAATCATATTCGCCATAGGTCTGGGCTATTCCTATTTCTTCGGTTATCAGAACAATGTAGAGAACTTCCTCTATTCCATGGCCTACAGGGCCGAGCCCCTGAACACGGACAACATAGTGATCATCGATCTGGACGACAGGACCCTTCAGAATGTGGGAAGATGGCCCATTCCAAGGGAATATTACAGGAAAATTCTGGAGAAAGTGTCCGGCAGCGATGCCATCGTGTTCGACATAATTTTCTCAGAGGCCTCCACCGGAGATTCGATCATACTTCCCATGCTGGATTCCCTGAGAGAGAAAATCATCATGCCAATAGTGATAAACGACACGCAGATTATATGGCCGAACCCGAGGATAATAAAGAAAATCAAATACCTGGGAACCTCCTCCATTATCGTGGAAAACAACGGATTCGTCTTCAGAGTTCCGTCGATAGAAAAAGCAGGGAAGATGATGGTATATTCGATTTCACTGCTGGCGGCTCATGTTCATTCGGGTATAGAGCCCTACGAAATCGTAAAGCGATATGGGGACATCCTGTACTTTTCCATTCCCCTGAAGAAACCACAGAAAATCAGTGCATGGGATTTTATAAACTCGGAGGATACATTCGACCTTCGCAATAAAATAGTCTTCATAGGATCATCCGCCATAGGGGTTGGCGATTTCTTCACCCTCCCGAACGGCCAGATCGTCCCCGGGGTGGAAATCCATTCGTATGTTACGGCATCCATACTGAACGATAAAATCAAGAGAATAGCTGATCCACTGCAGATGTTAATCATATACCTGCTCCTTTCCATCATGCTCCTGCTAATATTCAACGAACTGCCCTTCATAGTATGGTTCCCCGTGGCCCTGATATACGCCATCTCCATCCTGGTGGTCCAGAGGATAAACCTGGAGAAAGACCTGCTGACACCTGGCTTCTTCTTCCTGCTTCCGGTAATATACATCTTTCCAGCCTATACGGTCAGGTTCCACATAAAGGTGCTCAACAGGACCCTCGATATGTTCAGAAAACTGGCCCGGAGAATAGCATTGGAGGAGGAAATACCCGACAGATTTCCCTCCACGAAGGACATATACACGATGGACTATCAGGACCTTATGGAGAACATGCAGTACATCAGCGACTACATAAACAAGGAGATACACCTCATTAGCAAACTATCCGACACCCTCAATGTGGGAATAATGATAGAAAACAGGAGTGGAAATGTACTGTATATGAACAGGTTTTTCAGGAGCGTCGCTCCGGACAGGGAGGATCTTTCGAAGGACCAGATGGAAAAGGATGGAAGATTCTACAAGGTGGACCGGTTCGATTTCGAACACTTCAGGATATACACCATTGCCGACATCACCCATCAGGAAAGGCAGGCCAGGGATTACCATCTTCTATTCAGGATGCTCAACCACGAGATTCGAACACCCCTGAATATAGTGGTGGGATACTGGGATATTCTCAAAGTCAGGGGAAAACTGGATGAAAATGCCATGCAGAAGATAGACAGGGCCATAGAGACCATATCCACCATACTGGACAACTTCACCATAATCGCAAAGAGCAGGGCGGGGCTCATAACTGCGGTACAGGAAAGGGTGGAGATATCCGGAATGGTCAGCGAGATACTCGAGAGGCTGAGAGGCTCGTATCCGGGAAAACCCGAAATCAGGATGAACTGCAAACGCCTCGAGGTTCATACGGACCCCATACTCGTGAGGATTATTCTCAAGAACATCCTGGAAAATGCTCTTAAATACGCAGAAAGCATCATATCTATAGAATGCAGTGACAACAGAATCTCCGTGGCCAACGATACAGAGGTGTCGGCAGAGGAAATCAAGGCCCTGTCAGAACCATTTCGCAGGGGAGACAATGTAATGGGGAAAAAGGGCATAGGGCTGGGAATGACCATAATCAGGGAGCTGGTAAACGCCCTTGGAATAGAAATGAGGATAGAGGATGCCCCCGAGGTGGGGGGCATAAGGATAACCCTTATATTCCCAGAACCTTCAGAACAACCTGAATCAAACCAACGGCAAATCCGATAGGGATACCCAGCAGTTCTATCGTCCTGAACTCCCTCTTCATCATACCGAAGACCAGTTCTTCCATCTCATCCACGCTGTATCCCATGATCCTCTCCAGAACTATGGATCTGACATCTATCTTCTCCACCAGCCCCTCTATCACATCCACTATCCTATCGAAAATGGCATCTATGAAGTCCTCGATGAACCTCCTGACATCAATGTATTCCTCAAGGCGGCGCCTCGGATTACCTATGGGCTCCGCGCTCAATCTGTCCAGACTCTCCCCTATCACCCTCTCCACCTGCGGGCTGGTCAGAATGCGGGCGAGGACTTCCCTGATTTCCCCTGCATACCTTTCGTACAGGCCTCCGAGAATGGGCTTATCCCTGTTTCGCTCATAGGCGCCGTCCATCCACTCCATAGCCTTCTGCCTCAGACTGTCAATCAGCCGGGGAGAGACAACTTCTGAAATCCTCATGCGGGATAGATTCCCTGCAAGGGAAATCACATCCTGGCGGACGAACTGAACCATCCTGCCCAAAGCCTCCACGAATTGTTTCTCGTCTATATAGCGGGATATGGGATTCTTCAAGAACCTTTCCACTTCCCTCTTCACATCCTCTACTATGGTGGAATCGGTCTCTATCCTGTTGGCCAGATTTTCTATGTATTCGGACACTTTGCTCTCCAGATCCAGAAAGAATTTGGCAATCTCTATACCCAGCTGGATCAAGAAATTGGACCTCTCCTTAACCGCCTCTATTATGAGCTTAGACAGTCGACTCCTGAATGCCGGATCCCTGAGCTTGTCGGCAAAAGCCTCTATCAGCCTGTCGCTTATCTCTACAGAGCGCGGATAGATGTCGTAGATGCTCTTATCCCTGAAAGCGTTGTAAAGGGAGGAAAGGGCTCTATCGTCTATCCTGTCCAGCAGACGAGCTACCATCTCCTCTATATCCCTGTTGCCGAACACTTCTCCCACAGTCTTCTGCGAGAATTCGTGGATCATCTTCCCGGAGTATTCCTCGAGCCACCTCCTGATTCTTCTGTACCGGTTTTCATCAAGGAACTCCCCGAGGGGCTTTTCCACGATGCCCTTCATAACCCTGTCCAGGAACCGGATAACCGCTGTGTGATTGTTCATGTAGTAATCCAGAATAAACTGGCGGAGTCGGGGGTAATTGGCCCCGAGCAGTTCCCTCAGAGACGGATAATCCCTGTCCAGCTCCCCCAGAACAAACTGTACGAGACTATCCTTGATCTCCCTCTTTCTCTTATCCTCCGTCAGATACTCCTTGATCAGCTGTGCATTGACCAGTTCCCTCTCCACCGTAGTGGCGAGGTTCTCCGCAATCCTGTCCCTGGACTTGGGGACGAGCCCCTGCCATTTAAACAGAAGGAGATTCACGGGCTTCTTCGGATTGAAAATCATCCAGATGGCAAGCATATTGGTCATATAACCTATGAAGGCACCCACCGTGGGAAAGATGAGATAGGACACGAACGGCACGATTCTGGCCGCCAGGACCTCCAGGACCACGAGCAAAAGCAGGAGCCAGAGAATCCAGTCCTTCAACAACCTCGCACCCATGCCAGAAATTTAAAGGATTAACCGGTATAATTCCTCCTCCCGAAGGAGGAATCATGGAAAACATGTGCCACAGTAGATTCAGAATCGGAACCCCCAAATTTCCTATCCATCAGGGAGGGAAAATTATCCCCATCAAAGAATCAAATTGAGGAAACTACCAGCGGGACTTCCATCCCCACTTCCGGAATATCTCCTCCACCTCCCGGGATTTGAGAAATCGATAAAATTCCCTGACCAGGGGCCTTTCTTTCCCCTTCGCAGTCATGGCAATGGCGCAGTCCCTGTACACCACATATCTATCAGATACGGGGACATAATCGGCTATATCCGGATTGGAAATCTGCCAGATATTCCATATGAGCCAGGCATCTATAGTGGTATCATTCAGCCACCTCCTCTTCGCATCCGCGCTGTTTCGAGCGTGGTACACGATATTCCTGCGAAACTTTCTGATTGTCTCGATATCACCGTTTCGTCCGGCCATATCCTCCCACAGCCCCGTCTGACCGGCCCCATCGACGACCATAATGCGAACTCCGGGACGGAGCAGGTCCGGAAAATCCTCTATACCCAGCGGATTACCCTTTCTCACCAGAATACCCGATGGGCGAAGGTACAGGGGATAAATTGTACTCTCAACTATGGAACCTCCCATCGACCATACGAAGCTCTGCATCATGAATTCAGCACCGCTGTAAATGAGATCCGCATTCCTTCTGGCATCTTCCATCCACTTATCCGAAGGTCCTCTGACAACCACTACAGTGACATTATGGCGTCTGCCGAAGATTTCCGCGGCCTCCCGCATGGGAGGGTAAGGACCGCCCGGACCATATACATATATGGTGTCCCCTCCCCACAGGGGCATAACCACCACGAAAATCGGAAAAATCCTAAGAAACCTCATACCTCTTCATCTCCTCGTCCATAATCTTCCTGAACTCCTCCACGAACCCCTCGACGGGAAGGTCCCACCTGTGGCCATCCCTTCTCCTCTGAACCTCCACAAGACCTTCCGCCGCCTTCCTTCCCACCACAATCTTGAAGGGAATCCCTATCAAATCGGCATCCTTGAACTTGACACCGGGCCTCTCATTCCTGTCGTCCCACATAACCTCCACACCTGCCTTCCAAAGCTCATCGTAGAGCCGGGGAGCCACACCGGATTCCTCATTGATTTCGACTATTATGGCATGGAATGGGGCAATCGAAAGGGGCCAGATTATCCCATTCTCATCATGGTAAAGCTCGATGGCGCTGGCCATTATTCTGCCCAGACCGATTCCGTAACTTCCCATTATTATGGGCCTGCGCTTCCCGTCCCTGTCCAGGAAAGTGGCCCCCATGGATTCGGAGTACCTCGTACCCAGCTTGAAAATATGGCCAATCTCTATGGCATTGACCACTCTGATATTCCCACCGCACTCCCTGCACACATCTCCCTCCTTCACCTTCCTTATATCGTAGTAGGCATCCAGCTCCAGATGTCCGTTGTATCCCACATAGTGGTAATCCCTCTCGTTTGCCCCTATAACGGCATTCTTAACATACTTCACCGATTCATCCGCAATGATTTTGACCCCCTCCAGTCCGTGGGGTCCGATAAATCCGGGGTACGAACCAAGCCGGATGATTTCCTCATCCGTTGCATAAAGGGGCTTTCCTCCCAGGAGCGAGGAGAGCTTCTCCTCGTTGACCTCGTAATCCCCCCTTATCAGGATCAGATATGGGACATCGTTGACATAGTAGAGGATGCTCTTTATGATATGCTCCGGACCCACCCTGAGGGAGCGGGCCACATCCTCCACTGTCGTCAGACCGGGGGTGTGGACCTTCTCGAAATTCTTATACTGGGATTCTGCATAATCGGGCACATCCGCCACCGCCACCTCCGTATTGGCGGCATATCCGCACGACTCACAGATGGCGAGTTCATCCTCCCCCGCATCCGATACCACCATGAATTCCTCCGACTGCTTCCCCCCCATCAGGCCGGAAGACGCCTTAACATGAACGAACCTGAGGCCGGCCCGGGTAAAGATGCGTATATAGGCCTCCCTGTGCTTTTCGTAGGCCTCGTCCAGGCTGTCCCAATCCGCATGGAGGGAGTAGGAATCCTTCATCAGGAACTCCCTCACCCTCAGCAGACCCCCCCGGGGTCGGGGCTCATCGCGGAACTTGGTCTGCACCTGATACCATATCTGGGGAAGGTCCTTGTAGGAATGGATGAACTTCCTTGCAATCTCCGCAATCACTTCCTCGTGGGTGGGGGCAAGGGCATAATCCTTCCCCTTCCTGTCCTTGAGGCGAAACATGTCATCGCCAAAGGCCTCCCACCTGCCAGACTCCTCCCACAGGTCGGCAGGAGTAAGGGCTGGCATGAGCAATTCCTGTGCCCCTATTCTGTCCATTTCCTCCGTTATAATGCGGTAAATCTTCTTCATCACCCTCCAACCGAGGGGAAGGAATGTGTATACACCCGCCGCTATCTGCTTTATATAACCACCCCTCAGAAGAAGCCTGTGGCTGATATTCTCGGCATCCCTGGGATCCTCCCTGAGGGTGGGAACGAGGGCCTTGCTCAGCTTCATAGGATGAAATTTTACAGACCGCCTCCCTTCAGATAAAAAGCAGTTCGAGAGCCACCAGAATCAGAAAGAGAATCACAAAGACAGGAGTCAGATCCATTTTCCTGTACTCGTAGGGCCCAATCTCAAAATAGTCCCCGGAGCTTTCCACCCTATCCACATTGGAGCACACAACGAGGGTATAATCGGGCGAATGATAGCAACCGGTCTGCATGAAAGTGATACTGCTTCCCCTCAGAATCTCCCCCGATGGGGACACGAGGGACACCTCCCCGGGAAAATCCATCCTCTGGCCGGCCCATACATGATAAACCCGCACGCTCCCCGCAAAGGAAAGGACTGTCTCTCTGAACCACCTGAGGAGGGGCGGATTGAGTATCACCTGCTCGAGGGGAATGCCCACGAGCAGAAGATTATCCACCGTAATATAGGGCTTTCCCCGAAACAGAACCACGCTGTCCAGAATAACCCCCTGGAATCTGTAGTGATGGGCAACAGTGTGGGGAATCTCGGGAAGAGTTCCAAAGTATATCACTCTCCTGCCAGAGGCGAGCAGATTCCTGAGCCTCTCCTTCTGCCCCGAGGCCAGGACAACATCCCCATCCGGACCCACAGACCCGAAGATACCCTCGGACAGTCCCTCAAGGAGCCTCCTGTCCAGCCCATCGGCCACAACCGAGGCGGATACCCCTCCCCTGCCTCCGGAGTACGAATAGAATACATTATCGAAATCATGGGCATCCGGAGGAAACAGGACGAACTCCACCGGTCCGCTCCCCAGAGCGGAGGCATAAACCACACTGTCGGCCTTCAGTACTGCAAGGATGCTATCCCCCCTCCTGACTTCCAGATACTCCCCTCCCCTGACGCGGACCTTTGCGCTGTCTCCCTTCCAGGAAACCTCCAGTATAGCACCGGGGTTTTCGACAGGCTTCACCTGATGCTTCAGGAAGTCGGAAGTATCTCCGATACTCGTCTTTTGAAAATCGCTCACGAGCAGTGTCGAAGAGTCCCGGTAGGAATCCAGGATGGAGCGGCTCAGGGGATAGAGCAGGCTGTCCGGAAACCTCTCATAGGGCCTGATGGAAAGATAGATTACCTCCGCATGTGGAAATGAGGATAGAATCTCTTCCACCTGATGAGCGTACGGGGACATGGAAGCAGAAACATCCACCACTATCCTGCCGGGTAATCTGCCGCGAATCGTGTAGGGGCCGGCGGCAAACAGAATAAGGGAGAATATTGCAAAGCTTCTGATAAAGGCGAGGAGAGGGTCCTGAATCCTCCTGAGCCCCTTCTGCTGCTGAACGCTCTTCCTCAGAAGTCTCACATAGGGAAAGGGCCTTCTCCTGCGCATCAGACTGGATATAAGGTGTATGATCAGAGGAAGCAGTGAAAGGGGAAGCAGGTACAGAAAAACCGGATTGGTGAAGTTCATCGGTTAATAATCTTAATCCACATCACAGGAAGAGCACGGGCGGCATCGGATTCGGGAAACCCACTACCCCGGTATCACCTTCATGTACACAGTTCTGGTTCTGGGACCATCGAATTCGCAGAAGAAGATGGACTGCCATGTCCCCAGTATCACATCTCCATCCTCCACGATCAAATTGACGCTACTTCCCACGAGGGAAGCCTTAATATGACTGTCGGAGTTCCCCTCCAGATGCCTGTACTGTCTGCTCTCCGGCACATAATCGTTCAGATAAGCAATTATGTCGGTCCTCACGGACGGGTCCGCCCCCTCGTTTATGGTAACACCGGCGGTGGTGTGGGGAACATAGACCACCAGGATGCCCGATTCCACACCGCTCCTGCGAACGAAATTCCGCACCTCATCCGTTATATCCACAAATTCATTCCTCCTGCGCGTCCTGACGGTTATCTTTCCGAGCATGGCCCGCTCCTCTGAGGGGAAATTATAAAGAGGGGGGATGCCCCCTCAAAAGGAATCTACTTCACGACGGGCTTTGGAGTTTCCGGTGTGGAAGGAGGGAGAACGGGTAGAGTTCTGGCATATTCGGGGATCTCCCCCGTCAGACTTTTGAGGAAAGCCACTATCTTGTTGATCTCATCATCCTTCAGGTTTATACCGAGCTGGGTCTGGCCCATGATGCGGACAGCTTCGTGCAGGTCCCACACCTTCCCATCGTGGAAATAGGGGTATGTCATGGCCACATTCCTGAGGGAAGGCACCTTGAAGACGAACTTATCGGACTTCTTCTTGGTAATCTCGAAGCGCCCCTGATCCTCCGTGGGGTAGGGCTTGAATATTCCTATCTTGGAGTACATTCCACCACCCACAGCAACACCATTATGACAGCTCACGCAACCTTTGCTGATAAACAGCTTCAGCCCCTCCTTCTCCTCCGCAGTCAGGGCATTCTTATCCCCCTGAAGGAACTTATCGAAACGGGAGGGGGTCACCAGGGTCCTCTCGAAAGCGGCGATGGCTTTTGCAATATTGTCGTAGTTGACGGGATCCTCCTGTCCGGGGAACACTTTCTTAAACAGCTCCACATACTGGGGGATACTCTTTATCCTATCCACCGCGAACATGGAATCGGGAACGGCCATCTCCACGGGATTGAGAATGGGGGCCTTGGCCTGCTCCTCAAGGTCCTTTGCCCTTCCGTCCCAGAACTGGGCTATATGGAATCCGGCATTGAGGACTGTGGGAGCATTTCTGGGACCCAGCTGCCACTTGTGGCCTATGGAGGTTTCCTCGTTGTCCACCCCGAAAGTGGCAAGGTTGTGGCACGAATTACAGCTTATAAAACCGCTCAGAGACAGGCGGGGGTCGTAATATAACATCTTCCCCAGTTCCACCTTTTCTGGAGTCGTGGGATTATTGGGGGGGGCGGGCATCTGCTCGGGTAGAGGCTTGAATAACTTCTGGGCCTTCTTCAAAAGCGCATCATCGGCATCCTCCGCAGAGAGCCTGCTGGAAAAGACGGCGATCGTGGAGGCGGTCCCCACGAACATCACAACCGCTACAAATCTCCTCAAAGCATCCATATTCATCCCTCCGGATTTAAAGAATCTTCGAAAGTTTAAAGTTATTGCAAATAATTTGCAAGTCAGTGCTCCTCATCTTCCTCGTATTCTTCATGCCCGTCCATCTGAATCTGCCCCTGCTGACCGCCTGTGAGTTCCGTATGGCGGATTTTACCCCCATAGCTTCCCGCATTCGAAAGAGTCCCCAGAGAAGCGAGGGACAGGACGAAAGTGATGCCAAGGAAGATTTTATAAATCAAATCCTCCAGCTTCCTGAAGAAGAGCAGAAAGAAGGTTATGAGGGAAGATATTCCGAGGAAAAGGGTGGTATAAAAAGCAAGCTCCGCCGCTTCCTCATGCTTCTCGAGATACGCCTCGGAAATTCCGGGCAGATGTTCCACGATTTCCTCAGCACTGTGTCCGGACAGATATACGAATATCACTGCAAAACCGGCCAGTATAAAGGAAAACAGGCCTGCTCCCACGAGGGACCTGTTCTTCCTGAAGAGTCCAAAGAGGAACAGCAACAGCCCCAGCCCTATCCAGAATAGTGGGGCATGATTGAAAACCAGATGCAGACGCACCGCGCTCATGTATCACCTCCTGTTTTGCAAAACTTTAATCGGAACTCGAATCCTTCCCATACAGCTCTTTCATCAGAGATTCCTTGAGGGACTCGAGGCGCTCGTACTCGGCCCTCATCAGTTCCTCCACATCCGCCACCCCGATTTCCATCGCTTTAGTGTATATCCCTTCCACTATGCTGGAGTGCATGATGTCGAAGAACTCTTCCACCTCCTGTGGGGTAAAAGTCTCTTCCATCGAGGGAACCATTTCGGTGAATTCCTCCAGCGTTAGATATCCCCTCTCCATTACCATATCCATGTACTTCCGATAGAGCCTGTTCATCGGGTTAAGTATAAGGCAGGAAAGGGTGAATTTCAAATGGACATCTGCAGAGCATTAAAATTTCCCGGGATGTTGAACAGATGTCCTGTATGCGGTAATCGTCTTCATGTAAAGGTCTATAAGTGCACCAACTGCGGAACGGAAGTATCCGGACTATTTCCGCAGAACGAATTCTCTCTTCTGAACGAAGAGCAGATGAAATTCCTGCGCATATTCCTCAGGTCGAGGGGCAACCTCTCGGAAACCGCCAGATATTTTGGAATCTCCAACCCAACCGCCCGAAACAGACTGGAGGGCATACTGAGGGTCCTCGGCCTGGACGAGCCCATAGGAAGCGATGGGGAAAGCCTGAGCAGGAAGGAAATCCTGGATATGCTCGAGAGGGGAGAAATCAGTGTGGACGAGGCGGAGAGGCTCCTCAAGAGGGCAAGGTAAGTCAATCCGGAGTGCAGTGGAGCAATCTGGATATCCTGTACGCATTGTAGGAGGACCATAGATATACCGCCGGAAGAAGAACATACCCCACCTTCAGGGTCAGGGAAGCGAAAGCCAGAATCCAGACGAAGAACATTATAAAAGCCCCCGCATAATCCCCATTATAAACCTGCCCCATTCCCGGAAATATGAGGCTCAGGAAAGCGGCCACACGGGGCCTTATCCGGCAATCATCTCCACTTCCACCGGAAGTATTCATCGATTCCCTCCCCTATATCCACAGCAATGGAGTCCCTGTAAGCGGGATCCAGAAGTTTCCTCACTTCCACAGGGTTCGACATGTACCCCAGCTCCACGAGAACGGAGGGGCTGTAAATCCTGCGAAGCACATGGAAGTTGGCCTGACGGACCCCCCTGTCCATGGTGTACTTCTTCAGGTGCCTGTGGATGAAAAGGGCCAGCTGACGGGAATCCTCTAAAAACTCGCTCTGAAGGACATCCCCCAGTATAAATCCCACTTCCCCTCCCGCCATCTCGAGGGCATCATCGGGATAGTTCTCCAGCAGTTCCACAGCCCTGCGGGTCGTGGCCTTCCGGAGGGTGAGGAAGTAGGTTTCCAGCCCGCGGGCCAGGGTATCGCTCATAAAATTGCAGTGCAGGCTTATGTATATCTTTTCCTTTGCCCTGATGGAATTGGCCAGGTCAGCCCTCTCGAACAGGGTTATGAATGTATCCCTGTCCCTGGTGAGGTACACCCTGTAGCCCTTTTCTCTGAGTATATCCGCAAGCCTGAGGGCAACCGCAAGGTTTATATCCTTCTCCTTATAGCCATATACACCGATGGCACCGAAGTCCTGCCCCCCGTGGCCCGCATCCACCACCACAGCAAAGACCCTCCGCGAATAGAGAACCAGCGTATCCCCCGTGTATTTCCAGAAGGCAAAGGAGGGCCCCTTTTCTAGGCGATACCCGTACAGTCCCGACCTGCGAACCCTGTAAAAATCCGCCTCCGGAATAGCAGAGGAATCGAGCATCCGGATAATTAGATGGTCTCCGCTGTCCTCCACCGACTGAACGGGGAAAACGACCACACTATCGGAAAGGGCCAGCAGAATCGAAATCATATTATCCTGTTCTCCAGCTCGCCCACTCCATCCACCTCCAGCCTCACCGTGTCTCCCCTCGAAAGGAAGCGGTTCACCTCCACACCGGCGCACCCCGGAAGGGTCCCGGTTCCCAGAATTTCCCCTGGATAGAGGGTTTCCTCCGTGGAAGCATATTCCACCATAGCCCCCGGGGAATGGGCCGGATTCTTCGTGGAACCCTCGCACCACTGCTCACCATTTACCAGAACCCTTCCCCTCAGCTCCTCGAATCGGGGAAGGATTTCGTCGGCGGTGGCCACATCGAGGGATATACCGGTGGCAAAGTTCTTCGCCTTCACCACAGGCCCGAAGGGACTTTCCCTGTACTCCTTCACCTGCATATCACGGGCGGTAAAATCGTTGAGGACCACGAATCCTCCTATAGCATTCAGGGCCTGTTTTCCCTTTGCGTTTCGCACCTCATCCACGATCACCAGACCAATCTCCAGCTCATAGTCCAGGAAGTTCGTATAGGATGGGTATGGTACATCCCTTCCGCTTTCGTAGAACTGGTTGTGGTTGCCCATGTAGTACACGGGAACCTCGTAGAACATGGGGGGAGGCTTTATGGGAAAGCGTCCCGTAATCCTCTTCATGAGAGAAACCGTCCTGTACTTTCCCGGCATGAACCTTCTGAGCAGACCCACCACGGAATTCACATAGTGCTCCTCCCAGAGCATGAAATCCCTGAAGGACCTCACCTGAAATGGGATTACGAACCTGTCTATACTCTCCTCCATCTCATCAGAAGCCTCCTTCAGCCTCTCCAGGACATGCCGTCGAAAATCCTCCTGCCTGTATCTGGCGAGAAACCGGAGCACGCTGGTGCCTGTCTCCGGATCCCTGCATCCCATAAGCATCAGGGGAATCCACCTGCCCTCCTTATAGAGAGCGACGGAGACGCTTCCGTCCTTAAGAACTGCCCTTCTTACTTTCATTCTGCTCTATCTCCCTTAAAAACTCCAGAATGGCATGGGTAAAGGCTTCCGGCTCCTCCAGAGCACTGCTGTGCCCTGCCCCCTCTATTATCACCAGCTTCGCATGGGGAATCAGCTCCTTCAGACGTCTGGCCTCCTCCACAGTCCTCGCTATATCCTGATCCCCCACTATAATCAGAACGGGGATCCTTATATTCTTCAGTTCATCCACCACGGACTTCCGGTTGAATATGGCCCAGGCGATCTTGTACGATGCATCCCTGTCCAGTTTATACCACTTCTCAACATACTCATCTATGATATGCCTGCGGGAGGGGTCCTCCAGGATCTTCTTTCCAAAGAGGACCTTCACTATTCCCTTTTCCACAGCCTTCGGTCCGATGAGTTTAAAGAGGATGGCCATAAGACCCCACTTGATCTTCTTCAGAAAAGTCTCTGCCTCCGCCGATGTTTCCGCAAGGATGAGGGATTTAAGGAGTCCCGGCTGCCGTGCGGCTATCCTCATACCGATAAAGCCCCCCATGGAAAGACCAACCCAGTGGCAGGGCTTTTCTTCGCATCCCATCTTCTTCAAAAACTCCACAGCATCCAGATACAGTTCGTCCATATCGTATCCATCGGGTGTGGCCTCGCTCCTGCCCTGCCCCCTCCAGTCGAATGTTATGACCCTGTACCTGTCCTTCAGCTTCTCCACCTGATAGCGAAACATATCCCCATCCATGAGGAATCCATGGGAAAAGACGATGGTCTCATCCCCCCGACCGTGCTCCTCGTAGTAATACTTCGCACCCCTTATCTCGATATACGGCATGGGGAAATTATAAAGAAAGTGGAATCTTCCACCCCGCATCCCCCTCACTGCACACACCCCCACAAATCCTTTAAAATTTCTACCGCCCGGTGGGGTAGCTCAGTCGGTAGAGCACGGGACTGAAAATCCCGGTGTCGGCGGTTCGATTCCGCCCCCCACCACTTCCGATTAAAATTTCTCCGTGTCCATATCCGCCGTTCTGGTCGATTATAACAGCTGGCCCCTGGTGAAAAGCGTCCTGGGGAATCTGCCCCCCGGTGTGGAAAAAATCGTCGTGGACAATGCATCCCGCAATCCCCCACCCCCGCACGAACTGGAGGGAATAAAGTACATAAGGAACAG
>Ga0256833_1001080_pt1 | contig 20505 bp, 18 predicted proteins | sample 356284metaG_FD_190535 | JGI IMG/M metagenome (GOLD analysis project Ga0256833, IMG submission 190535) | Hydrothermal vent microbial communities from Mid Atlantic Ridge, Atlantic Ocean - 356-284 | ecosystem: Environmental > Aquatic > Marine > Hydrothermal vents | place: Atlantic Ocean: Mid... | reverse complement strand
CGTCATCGCCCACCATTTTTATCTCGATTCCGAATTAAGCGGGGGCGTAGTTCAGTTTGGTTAGAACGCCGGCCTGTCACGCCGGAGGTCGCGAGTTCGAGTCTCGTCGCTCCCGCCATTTTTTTACCCTTTTTGATTATTATTTATAATTTTTAGATATTTTTTATTTAAAAAATTACCTATCTCTTTTCAATGCTATATAATTTCCCGAAAGTACAATGACTATTCCCAAAAGAGAGTGAGTTTCTAATTTCAGGTTTTCAAACAATGCTGAAAGAATAATTGCAACAATGGGGATTAAAAGGGTTATGTAAACAGCTTTTTGAGGCCCTATTTTGCCTAAAAGCTTTAAATAGCTTCCAAATGCTACAACTGACCCGAAAACAGCGAGGTAGGTTAAAGAGATCAAGTATTGAGGTGAAGTATCAAATTGAGGTGTGATCCCTCTGAATAGTGCAATCAAAAGCATTGCAATTGCTCCGTAAAGCATACCGAAAATGTTGGATTGAATTATAGGGATATTTTCTTTTTGAATTTTTGCTGAAACTATGTTGCCAAGTGATGCACAGTAAGCCCCGAATAGGGTTAATATAACACCTTTTGTGGTTTTTGACGACAGTGTAAAGGCTAAAATATCGTTTTTAAATAGTATTGCAAGTCCAATAAGCCCGATTATTCCCCCTAATATTACTCTTAATTTTATCTTTTGTTTTAAAAAGATTTTTGCATTTATTGAATTGAAGATTACCATTGTGGAAAAGCACAATGCAACAAGCCCGCTTGTTAGATTTTTTTCTGCCGAGTAGGTGAAAAAGTAGTTAAAGCCAAACAGGGATATTCCAAGAATAAACAGTTTTCCGTGGGTTTGCAAAGGGAATTTAAGGGGTAATTTTTTAAAGATAGAGTAAATAAAAAGAATTGCGCTTGCGAAAAAGAATCTGTAAACTATTGAGTATAAAGGGTTAACCGATAGCTGGTAGGTTATTGCAAGCCAGGTTGAGCCCCATATTACTGTTGGAATAATGAATAGCAATACATTGCTCATACTTTATACTAAATTGAAGGCAACAAGAAGTGTGAATATCCATATTAACCCTGTTAAAACAAGGCTGAAAAAAACGCCTGCGCTTGCAGTGTCCTTTGCATACTTTGCAAGTGGGTGGATCTCATTGCATGCAAGATCAACGGCATTCTCTATGGCTGTATTAAACATCTCAGCTATGAAGGGAATGAACAAGGATGCCTGAAGGATAAACTTGTAATGGATTTTTATGGGAAGCAACCATAGCGATATTGTCATTAAAATCGCAAGGAATACCTCAATCTGAAAAGCCCTCTCCTGTTTCAATGCCGCAAAAACCCCTTCAAAAGCGTACTTTGAGTTTTTGAAAAGGCTGTATTTTCTTTTCTTTCTCATTTGTCCCCCTGAAAAAAGAGTTAAAAAAAGGGGGTTAAACCCCCCTTTATGGAATTGAATAATTTTATTTAACTATTGTCAACTCTTTTATGAGTTTTTGAGCGTTTGAGAATTTGTCAAGAATGAACAGTATATACCTTGAATCCACAACAATGCTCCTTGTTAAGTCAGGGTTAAAGTAGTAGTCTGATGATATTGATTCAAAGTTTCCGTCAAATAGCAGGCCAATTATCTCTCCCTTTCCGTTAAGTGTGGGGCTTCCAGAGTTTCCGCCTGTTGTGTCATTGTCTGTTAGAAAGTCAACAGGAACCCCTTTCAGGTTTTTGTCATAGTATTGACCAAAGTCTTTTTCTTTATAGAGTTTTATGAGTTTTTTCGGGTTTGCAAAAGGCTCCTTCCCGGTTTCTTTTTCAATAGCTCCTTTGAGTGTGGTAAATGGTTTATACCATACTGCATCCTTTGGTGAATAACCGCATATCTTTCCGTAAGTCAACCTTAAAGTGCTGTTTGCATCAGGGTAAAGCTCTTTTTTTGTAAATTTGTTTATTACCTCGATTACCCGGGGTTTTATCCTCATTACAGCACCGTTTAAACCTTTTAGATTATCCCTTTTTTCTTTTAATTCGTCTGCAAAGTCCCATGCAAAGTGAAGTAGTTTGTCGTTGACCTTTTTAAGTTGTTTTTCAGACATTTCAAAGTACTTTAATCTTGTATCTTTGTCGGTAAGTTTCGTGTTTTTGTAGAAATTGTCTATTGTTTTTTCTATCTTTGAATACAGTTGTTCTTTTGTTCCGTTTCCAAAGTATTTTTTGAATGTTTCAGGCCTTTCGTTTTCCGGTAAGTCCGCAAACCTCTCCATAAAGTAGGTAAGCATCTTTTTGTCAAGTTCGGGGATAAGGTCTTTTTGCATTGTAATAAGCCTTCTCTTTATTCTCGGAATGTTTCTGTCCATAAAGTTAGGGTCTCTCTTTAAGTCCGGCTTTTGCTTTTCTTCAGCCCATCTACCTATGGTGGCTCCTGCTCCAAATGTTGATACAAAGTTTGAGTAAGCCATTATTGTCAGGGTTTTTTCAATTTTTGTAACCTTTCTGTTGATATTGTTCATTTCAGGTATTGCGTTTTTGTACATTGCAAGTTTTTTGTTTTTTTCAATCCATTTTGCTATCTCTTTATCCCTTTTTTTAAATTTTTCAACCACTTTGTCTCTTTTTAACCCTGCCTGTACCCCTTCGTAGTACTTCTTTGTGTTGTTCAAGGCTTTTACCCAGAATGCAACCTTTACCTGCAATTCAGGGTTTTTGCCGCCTTCCTGCTCCATCATATTTATTATGTCGTTGAACAATCTCAGTTTTAAAGGTATTGATTCGTTTAAGAATGAATCAATCTGCTCCCCTGTCATATACCTGTCTGTGTGTCCCGGAAATCCGAGTATAAATGCAAAGTCCCCATTTTTTAAAGGTTTAAGGGATATTTTCAAAAAGTGTTTCGGGTGATAGGGGACATTGTCCTTTGAGTATGGTGCAGGGTTTCCGTTTTTGTCAACATAGGCTCTAAGAAAAGAGAAATCCCCGTCGTGCCTTGGCCATTCAAAGTTGTCTATGTCTCCTCCAAATGCACCTATTGACTCAGGGGGTGCATACACAAGCCTTATGTCTTGAATCCTGAATTTTTTGAAGAGAAGGAATTGTTTTCCCCCGTAAAATGCAACCACAGATGCCCTTATGTTCTTTTCTTTACTCTCCGTTTCCTTTTCAATCTTTTTTATTTCATCCTCTATTGCCTGATACCTCTCTTTGTCTGTCATTTTATCATTTAGTTTTGATTTTATTCTTTTTGTTACATCCACTATGTCAAGCACAATGTCTGCATAGTACCCGGGTGCTGGCAACTCTTTTTCAAATGAATCTGCATAGAACCCTTCTTTTATATAGTTATGTTTTGCGCTTGAATTGTATTGAATTGCCCTGTATGCAACATGGTGGTTGGTGATTATAAGCCCGTCTTCTGAGACAAAAGAGCCTGTTCCCCCGCCAAGTGAAACAACAGCCTTTGATATGTCGTTTCTTATCTGATCATAAGAAAGGTTAAGCCCCATCTTTTTCAGTTTGTTGTAATCAATGTGGTTTAACTCGTTTAGGGGAAACATTCCCTCGTCGGCAAATACCGTGTTAAACCCTATAACAAGCACAAAAATTATCAAGATCTTTTTTAGCATATCCCACTCCTTCAGTTTTGTTACACTTAGATTATACTTGTTTGATTTAATTTTGTTTAAGTTTTTTAAAAAAATGGATTATGTTTTCTATGAAGTTGGATACTTCTTCACCTTTGCCTTTTAAAAATACCATAGTTCCTTCAGGGGAAATTGAGAGAAGGGGATTTTTATTAACTGCGTCAATGAGGTTTTCAAGGTTAATTTTATGGTTTTCAGAAGGTATTATTGTGCACCTGTTTTTCTTTAACGCTATTGATTTTATCCCTATTTTTCTCGCCTCAATTCTGAGTTTGTGAGAGAGAATAATCAGGTCAATCTGTTCAGGTAATTTACCAAACCTGTCTTCCATTTCGTCAACTATTTTTAAAAGGTCTGAATGCTCCCTTGCCATTGTCATCTTTCTATAGAAAGAGAGCCTTGTGGATGGGATGTCAATGTAATTTGTGGGTATGAAAAAAGGATGCTCAATTATGGTTTCTTCTTCAACATACCCTCTGTTTTTTATTTTTTCAACAGTCTCTTCCAGCATCTTTGCATAAAGTTCCATGCCAACGCTGTTAATGTGGCCACTCTGTTTTGTTCCAAGTAATTCCCCTGCCCCCCTTAACTCAAGATCAAGCATTGATATTCTAAACCCTGCGCCAAGGTATGAGAATTCTTCCAGTGCCTCAATTCTCTTTTTTGCTTCTTTGGTGAGAGAGAAGGTTGCGGGTGTTATCAGATAACAGTATGCAGGTTTGTCGCTTCTTCCAATCCTTCCTCTTAACTGGTAGAGTTGTGAGAGCCCGAAATTCTGTGCATCGTTGATAAACATTGTGTTTGCATCTTTGACATCCATACCGTTTTCAATTATTGTTGTGCAAACAAGTATGTCTATCTCTTTTTTGAAGAATTTAAGCATTATTTTTTCAAGCTTGTCTTCCCCCATTTTCCCGTGTGCAACAGAGGTTTTGGCGTCTGGCACAATGGATTTTATGATAGATGCAATCTGGTCAATTGTTTCAATCCTGTTGTGCACGAAGTAAATTTGCCCTTTTCTTTTAAGTTCAAATTCAATAGCCTTTTTTATTGTTTCAGGGTCAAACGGGATGTGGAATGTGTCAACTGCAAGCCTGTTTTTGGGGGGAGTTTCAATTATGCTTATATCTTTTAGTCCCATAATTGACATATTTAATGTTCTCGGTATGGGGGTTGCTGTCATTGATAAAACATTTACGCTTTTTTTAAGGTATTTTAGTTTTTCTTTTTGAATCACTCCAAACCTCTGCTCTTCATCAACCACTATTAGTCCCAGTTTTTTCGGCACAATGTCTTTTGACAGTATCCTGTGAGTTCCTATCAGAATGTCTGTCTCTCCATTGGAGAATGCCCTGATTATATTTTTTTGTTTTTTTTGTGAGACGAACCTTGAAAGCATTTCAATTTCAATGGGAAACTGCTCAAACCTTTTTTTAAACCTTTCAAAGTGCTGAAAAGCAAGCACTGTGGTTGGAGCAAGCACTAAAACCTGATACCCTGATTCGACAGCCCTGAAACATGCCCTCATTGCAACCTCTGTTTTTCCAAACCCCACATCTCCGCACAGCAATCTGTCCATCGGGTAATCCTCTTCAAGGTCTTTGTTTATGTCTTTTATTGCATTTATCTGGTCTTCGGTTTCTGTGTATTCAAATGCCTCCTCAAACTCCCTGTAAAGCCCTGAGGGTGGGACAAATGCTATTCCTTTGCTCATCTTTCTTTCAGCATATAGAGTTAGAAGTTCCCTTGCATATTCCTCTATCTCTTTTTTTACTTTTTGCTTTGTTCTTTGCCATTGTTGTGAGGATATGTTTGAAAGGGGTATGTTTTCTGCATTCCTGTCTTTGTACTTCTGTATGAGGTTCGCTTTTGAAACAGGAACAAAAACCTTTGTATTGTTTGCGAACTCAATTTCTATCATTTCATTGAAGGAGTTTTCGATTTTTAGCACTTTTATTCCAAGATACCTTCCTATGCCGTAGTCCAGATGCACAACAAAATCGTTTTCTTTAATATCTGAAAGGTCGGAGAAGAACGGAGTGTTTATTCTCCTTTTTCCCATTTTTCTATGTTTTACTGGAAACAGGTTTAAGAAGTTTAAAAACAGAAGGTTACCCGGGATTTCAAAGTGATGATTGAGGTTTGATTGAACAAGTATAACTCCACTTTCCTGTTTGCTTTTTGAATAGGGAATAGAGTTTTCAAATAAAAATTCCTCTGCTTTTTTTACGGTAAACTGTGATTGACAGGATAAATAAACCTTTGTTTTTTTTGATAATCTGTCTCTAATCAAAGAGCATATTGATTCGGTTTTTCCTGGTATAACTGGAGGCACCATTGATTTAAATGGATGTGACGGATTTATTTCAATTGAGTGTTTTTCCATGAAATCAAAAAGTTCTGACAGATCTCGGAACACTTCGTTGTATGGTAATGCCAGGTATCCGTTCTTTGTCTCTTTAGCATACAGCCTTTCAATCTCTTTTTTCAGGGATGCAAGTTTATAGTACAGATTTTTTTTATTCTCAATTATGAAAAGAGTGTCTTTGAACAGATGATAAAATCTGTCTTTTTCAAGAGATAGGGAAAGGTAAAAAAAGTCTTTTAAGTACCCCTTTTCAAGCTGGGTGGTCCTCTCTTTTAATGAAAGTTTCAATGAGGGTTTGTTGAACATTGTTTTAAGTTTGTGTTGTATCCTTTCGATGTTGCCTTCTGTTATCTTCAAGGGGTAAATTGGGGAAATTGTTACCTCGTTTTCAATTTTCAAAGACCTCTGGGTTTGAGGATCGAATAGTTTGATGGATTCAACCTCATCAAACTCTGTTTCAATTCTGATCGGGTACTCCATGTTGAATGGGTAAAAGTCAACTATGTTTCCCCTTATAGAGTATGCGCCCTGTTCTTTGACAATGTCGGTTTCAATGTAACCGGTTTCAAACAGGTATTTTCTTAAGTTTTCCGGTTTTAATTGGATATGTTCTTTTATGGTGAAAAACAAAGTGGTTATTTCAGGTAAGGGGAGAAGGAAAAAACATGGGTTTGCAATTGCAATTTTTTCTCCTTTCTCAAAGAAACGAAAGAAAGCCTCAAAGTACTGTGTTTTCGTTTGAATGTGAGGCTCAAGAAGTGTTGAGGTAAGGGAAAACGATGGAAATTCCGGTGGATTAAGGTCATCTTTCAAAATATCTCTTTTGCTTTTACTTAAAGGAACAAAAACGATTTTTTTGCCGGTTTTTTCTGTCAGATAGTTTAAAAATATGGAAAGAAGAGATCCCTTCAGGTCAGAAATCTCTCCTTTATTTAAAAGTTGTTTGTCTTTTATTAAGTTTTCAACAAAGTCAAGCACTTAAAAATTACTTTGCTTTGCCTATTGGCATTACCCCTTCCAGGTTGTTGTGCGGTCTCGGGATTACATGTACAGATACAAGTTCACCAACCCTTCTTGCAGCGGCAGCACCTGCATCTGTTGCAGCCTTTACGGCAGCAACATCTCCCCTTACAACGATTGTGCAGTACCCCCCACCTATCTTTTCATAGGATACGAGGGTTACATTTGCAGCCTTTACTGCCGCATCTGCTGCCTCAATTAATGCTACAAGGCCTTTTGTTTCAATCATTCCAATTGCATCGCCCATAAAGTTATCCTCCTAATTCCTCTATAATACCCTTTATAAGGTTTACTAACTCACTTTTTGAGAACCGGTACAACTTCTCTTCCCCATCAATTATGCACTGTTCTGGCATACCACCTTCTATTCCAAACTTTTTTCTCATTTCAAGCAACTTATCAATCTCATCACAACTTAATGTCTGCGGTGTTCCGAGAATGTTTGCCACAAGGGTAATTTTAGCATAATGCTCAACCTGTTCCATAAGAAAATAGGCTTTTTCGACATTTTCAGCAAAGGTAACTGCACCGTGGTTTGCAAGGAGTATTGCGTTGTAGTTTAAAAAGTTTTTAAGTGATAGCGGGAGATCATCGGTTGATGGGGTGCCGTACGGAGCAAGTGGTATGCTTCCAAACATCAGTACTGTTTCTGCAGTAAGACTCATGGATAACCCAAGCCCTGCACATGCAAACCCTGTTGCAACAGGGGGATGGGCGTGAACAATCGCTTTAACATCTTTTTTTTGATTGTAAATGAAAAGGTGCATCCTTGTCTCCGAGGATGGTTTTTTGTTGCCTTCTATCAGGTTTCCTTTGAGGTCTATTTTGATAATCTCTTCGGGGGTTAAATATCCCTTACAAACCCCTGAGGGGGTAATAAAGATAGTGTTTCTCTCTCTGATTGATATGTTTCCTTCATAGCCGGATATAAGATTTTTGTTGTAAAGCCTTTTCCCTATTTCAACAATCTGATTTTCTGGGTTCATCTGGTATCCTCTGTCATACATTCAATTGAACAGTAAACCTTTCCATTCTTTTTAATACCGGTGTTTTCAGGAAAGTATGTTCCGCACACGGGGCATTTTATCATCTCTCCCTTAATTATTCTGTTTTTTTCTTCTTTTTTGCTTTTTTGTTCAGGCATGAGTATTGACATTATAGATTTTTTCAATTTGTTGTACAGATAGTATATAACCCCTGTTGTGATTGCCAGAAATATTATAAATCGTAACACGCTTTAATCTCCGTTAAGGTTTTCGAGGAATTCTGGACCAACAAGTACATCCCTTACCTTTCCTCCCTGATGGGGTTTTGGTCCCACAATACCATCATTTTCCATCATTTCAATATACCTTGCCGCTTTGTTAAATCCAATAGAGAGTCTCCTTTGAATAAATGAGATGGAAGCCTGACCGGTTGCAACCACCAGTTTAACAGCTTCAATGTATTCTTTATTGTTTGAACTTAACTTAATCTTTGAGTCCCCCATGTCAACCTCAACCTGTTCTTCTTTTTCTTCAAAGTTCTTTATACTGTCCATATACTCAGGTGTACCGTAACCTTTTAGATACTCAATTAAATTTTCAACCTCTCTTTCTGAAACAAATGGGGCATGAAGCCTTATCACCTCACTTGTCCCGGGGGGTTGAAAAAGCATATCACCTTTTCCTAAAAGCTGTTCTGCCCCGCTTCTGTCAAGCACAACCCTTGAGTCGATTGCCTGAGTAACTTTAAAGCATATCCTTGAGGGCATATTTGAGGATATAACCCCTGTTACTATATCCCTTGATGGTCTCTGGGTTGCAAGTACAAGGTGAATTCCCACAGCCCTCGCTTTCTGGGCAAGCCTTGCTATGGATTCTTCAACCTTTGCTCTTGCAACATACATCAGATCTGCAAGTTCATCTATCACCACCACTATGTAGGGCAGGGGTTCAAGGTCATCTCCACCTTTTAACTTTGTTCTCAAATTGTTGTAAGAGGAAAGATTCCTGACCCTTAAATCTTTCAGTATAAGATACCGTCTTTCCATCTCCGAAACTGCCCAGGATAAAGCGCTCGCTGCTTCTTTTGAATCTATAATTACATCTGTAAGAAGGTGTGGTATGTCATTGTAAACCCCCAGTTCAACCATTTTAGGGTCAACCATTATCATTTTTAAATTGTCAGGTGGGTTTTTGATTAAAAGAGAGCATATCATTGCGTTCAATCCAACACTTTTGCCTGACCCTGTCTGTCCGCCAACGAGAAGGTGTGGCATTGAGTTTAAAGAGGAAAAGTATGGTTCTCCGGTTACGGTTAACCCAAGTGCAATAGTTAATGGGTCTTTATAACTCCAGAATCTATCGCTTGAAATTATCTCTTTTAACACAATAAGTTTTCTTTTATTGTTTGGTACTTCAATTGAAACTGTCGGTTTTCCAAATGTTCTTTCAATCCTGATAGATTTTGCAGCAAGCGCTATGCTTAAATCATTGGAGAGGTTTTGAATTGTTGAAAATTTAATGCCTGGATCAAGTTTTATTTCGTATGTGGTAACAATTGGTCCCGGGTGAATATCCGCAATCTGACAGTTTACTTTAAATTCTTTTAGCCTTTTAATCAGTACCTCTCCTTTGTGTTCAAGTTCTCTTCTGTTTATTGCGGATTCCTTCTCAGGTTCAGCAAATATCTGTTCCCATGGAGGGTTGTAATCCTCTGTTATTTTAAATGCTATGCGATCTGTAGGTGGGTTTTCTGTGTCAGTTTTCTTCACATTTTTGCCGTTCCTTTTTCTTTCAATGTTGCTGCTTTTTTTTGTTTTTTGTTTTTTTATCTTTATTGGTTTCTTTGCAGCCTTTTTTTCCAGAAATTTTTTAATTGTTTTAAATATGCTTTTAGAGAGTTTGTTCAGGATAAGGAAGATAGTTGAAAAAATCCCTTTCACCTCTGTTTTTAATGATAGGATCACAGTTAATGTAATCGTTGAGAGTATGATTATTAAACTTCCCCAGAAGTTGAACAGGGGAAGTAGAAATCCCTGAATACTGTTTCCTATTATACCCCCCGCACTTGTAAATTCTTTTCCAGTAAATTTTGTGTCAATGAAAAGTATGTCGGCTAAAAAAAGAGATAATAGGGTGGATGTTGTGATGATCTCCAGGATAAATATAATGAGTGAAAAAAGAGAGTTTATAAGGGTTATTCCCCTTTTAAAGAATTGGTATGAGAGAAGGACAAAAAAGATTACAAAGATGTATGAAGCGTAACCAAAAAGGTTTATCAAAACAGCACTTAAATTGGCCCCAAATGCTCCAATAAGGTTTTCAGAGTAAAGTTTTGAGACAGTGTCTTGAGTGAACAGGCTGGGGTCTGATGGAGAAAAGGATATCAGGCTTAAAAAAACAATGATTGCAACAAATAGGAGGCCAAAGGCCACCAGATCATCTAATACCTTTGTGATTTTAAAATCTTCTTTATTCTTAGTCATAACTTCGATATTATGGTATCAAAAAACGCCTTGTTTTTAAAAAAAACTTGATTTTTTACTCAAAAAGAATAATTCTATAAAAGCCATGAAATACAGTTTAAGCGAAGATTTTTTAAAGTTTATTGTTGAAGAGTTGCCAATGCCCCTCTTTGTTACCGATCTTGACGATATAATTATCCTTGCCAACAAATTTGCAAGGGCTTTGATGGGAGAGGACATAAAAGGCAAAAACGCAAACGAGTTTATTTATTCCCTTGCGGAAAAGAGAATGGTTGATGAAAGGGTTAAGGAGAGGATTGAGCAGGGGAAAGAGATAGATACCTATACAATTACCCTTGAAAACAAGAAAACAGGCAATGTGTTTGTGGCAGAGTTGTTCATTCATGTTTACGACAATTACAAGATAGTTTTGTTTAAAGACATAACAAAGGAAGCGGAAGCAACTAAAATGGTAAACTATATGGAAAACAACTTAAAAAACATTCAGGAAAGCCTCTTGCCTGAGAGAAGCAGGGATTTCGGGTGTCTTGAATACTCTTACTTCTATCTTCCATACGGTATGATAGGAGGGGATTACTTTGATGTTATAAAGGTTAAAGATAAGCACCTTGTGGCAATTATGGCAGATATTTCAGGCCATTTCTCCCCCGCTGCAATGGTTATGGCTATTGTTAGAACGCTCTTTCACTCAAAAAAGTTAACGGGGCATGGCAAGAAGTTTGCGAAGTTTATTGAGTTCCTTGATTCTTACCTTTTAAGTTTAAAGAATATATCAAACTATGTTAGCGGGCTTTTTTGCAGAATTGACCTGATAAAAAAGAAGATGTTTTGCATAAATGCGGGACACCTTCCCTTTATTTACAACGATGAAGTGATATTCCCTGCAAAGTCGCAATTTCCTGTGGGTTTGAGGATACCCTTTGATAAGGAGTACACCGAAGAGGTTATCGGTTTAAAGAAAGGGGACAGGTTTATATTCTTTACAGACGGGATATTAACATTGCCTGAGTACCGTGATGGCAACTTTAAAGATGCGATTTACGATATAAAAGACCTTACTTTAAGATACTGGAATTATCCACCCTCAGAGGCTATTCAAAGAATTGCAAGGGATTTAAACCTTATAAATGACATCCCTTCAAGTTTAAAAAATGAAGACGACCTGACAATATCCATAATTGACATAAAGGAGTAGGTTATGGATGCTTTGAAAAAAGCGGCTGCGCTTATCTCCGGATCAGAGAAAATAGTGGCATTCACAGGGGCAGGCATATCTGTTGAGAGCGGTATTCCCCCGTTTAGAGGAGAAAACGGATTGTGGTCAAGGTTTGACCCGTCTTTTTTAGAACTCTCCTTTTTCTATTCAAACCCGGGGGAAAGCTGGAAACTTATAAGAGACATTTTTTACGAATACTTTGGAAAGGCAAAACCAAATGAAGCCCATTATTTTCTTGCAAAACTTGAAGAAAATGGGAAATTGATTGGGGTTATAACCCAAAACATTGACAACCTTCATCAGGAGGCAGGCTCAAAAAAGGTTGTGGAATACCATGGAAATTCAAAGTACCTTGTATGCACTAAATGCGGGGAAAGGTATGATTTCACTCCGAAAATAATTGAGAAGATACCGCCTCTTTGTGAAAAATGCAAAGGGGTTTTAAAGCCTGATTTCATATTTTTCGGTGAGGGTATCCCGTTGAATGCAATTGCAGAAACAGAGAGGTTGCTTAATGAGGGAGACCTGCTTATGGTTATAGGCACAACAGGGGAGGTTTACCCTGCAGGTTTAATCCCTGTTGAGGCAAAGAAAAAAGGTATGGCAATAATTGAAATAAATCCGGAAACCTCAAAGGTTACCCATTTTGCAGATGTGTTTTTAAGAATGAAGGCAACTTTTGCCGCAAAGGCTTTGGAAAAAGAGTTGGGTTTATAGTTTTTAAATAAATCAACTTTGTTGTTGTATAATAGTTCGGAAAAGAAATTTTGGAGGGGTTATGGCAATTGAAAGAGATACTGTTTTTCACATTGCAAAACTTGCACATATAGAAATAGATGAGAGGGATGTTGAAAAATTTTCCCGTCAGATGGGGGAGATACTTGACTATATTGAGCAGTTGAACGAGGTTGACATAAGCGAGGTTTCGGAAAGTTTAAGGAGTATCCATGAGGGAAGTGTTTTTTTAAGGGAAGATGAGCCCGGTGCCTCTTTGGAAAGGGAGACTGTTCTATCCCTTGCCCCTGAGGTTGAAGATATATTTGTAAAAGTGCCGCCTGTGATTAAGGAGGAGAGCAAATGAGTGTTGTTAGGCAGTTAAAGTACAGAATCCAGAATGGGGAGTTATCCATAGTTGACTTAGTTAAGTCTTCTTTAAAAAAGGCTAAAGAGAAAAGCAACTTAAACTGTTTTATATCCTTGTTTGAAGATAAAGCCCTTGAGCACGCTTATAACATTCAGGAAAGGGTTAAAAAGGGTGAGGAATTAAAACTCTTTGGTTTGCCTGTTGCGGTTAAGGACAATATAAATGTAAAAGGAAGTGAGACAACCTGCGGCTCAAATATTCTCAAAGGCTATGTTTCCCCTTATAATGCCACGGTGGTTGAAAAATTGATTGAAAACGGGGCCGTAATTGCTGGAAAAGCAAATATGGACGAGTTTGCATTTGGCTCAACAAACGAAACTTCTGCTTTTGGCCCTGTGAAAAACCCTTACGATGAAACAAGGGTTTCGGGAGGCTCGTCAGGGGGCTCTGCCGTTTCAGTTGCAGCAGACATTGTACCCTTTGCCCTTGGTTCGGACACAGGCGGCTCAATAAGGCAGCCTGCTGCATTCTGCGGTGTGGTTGGGGTTAAGCCGACCTATGGAAGGGTGTCAAGGTACGGGCTTGTTGCGTTTGGCTCTTCTTTAGACCAGATAGGTCCGTTTTCATACGATGTTTATGGTGCATCAATTCTCCTTGATGCAATTTCAGGCTTTGATGAAAAGGATTCGACAAGTATAAACAAACCCTCAAACTTTGAGCCAGAGTTGAGGGATTTAAAAGGGATTAAGGTTGGGGTTATAAACGAGTTTGCAGACCAGATCCAGAGCGATGAGGTAAAGGGGGTTTATTACAAAGTCCTTGATTTTTTAAAGGCAAGCGGTGCTGAAATTGTTGAACTTGAACTTCCTCACATAAAGTACTCAATTGCAAGTTATTACATTGTTGCAACCAGCGAGGCGTCAAGCAACCTTGCAAGGTTTGACGGTGTAAGGTATGGAAACAGGGTTAATTCAGACAATGTAAAGGATATGTACTTTAAAACAAGGAGTGAGGGATTCGGGGAAGAGGTTAAAAGAAGGATACTTCTTGGCACCTTTGCCCTATCTTCCGGTTATTACGATGCCTACTATTTGAAGGCATTGGGGGTGAGGAAGTTGATAGCAAAAGATTTTGAAAAGGCGTTTAGCGGTGTTGATATAATTTTCACCCCCGCAACTCCGACAACTGCATTCAAATTAGGCGAGAAATTGGACAACCCTCTTGAAATGTACCTTTCGGACATATTCACCGTCCCTGTTAACCTTGCAGGGCTTCCGGCATTAACATTGCCAATAGAGTTTTCAAAAGAGAAATTGCCAATTGGAATGCAGTTTATCTCAAAGTGGTTTGACGAAAAGACAATGTTTGACATTGCATATACTGTTGAGGATTATTACAAATTTTACGAAAAAGCAGGCTATGGAAGATTTTAATTTTAAAAAGGTTGAGGGGAAAATAGGTTACACTTTTGAAAACAAGAGCCTTTTGAAAGAGGCTTTTACCCATTCCTCTTACTCTTACCTTAAAAACTTAAATTGCAACAATGAGAGGCTTGAATTTTTAGGGGACAGTGTGCTTGGCCTTATTGTAAGCGATTACCTTTTTGAAACCTTCCCGGAACAGCCGGAGGGTGTTTTAACAAATGCAAAGGCTTATATGGTTCACTGGGAAACCCTTTCAACAATTGCCGATTTCCTTGAAATACCGGACTTTCTCCTTGTCGCAGAGTCGGACAAACAGATTAGAAACAACCCGAAGATAAAGGAAAACCTTTTTGAGGCTTTAATAGGTGCAATGTACCTTGATTCAGGGCTTGATTCCGTGAGGAGATGGGTTCTTGATATCTATGAGAAAACCGGATTCCTTGTAAGGGAGCCTGAAAAGGTTGTTTTTGATTACAAGTCAAGATTACAGGAGATCTTGCAGGGAGAGGGTATGGGTTTGCCCGAGTATAACATAGTTGCAACAAGGGGCCCTGTGCACGATATGTCTTTTATAGCAGAGGTAAAGATAAATGGCAAGGTTGTTGCCACAGGAGAGGGTAAAAGCAAGAAGATTGCCCATCAAAACTGTGCAAAAAAGGTTTTAAAAAAACTTGAAGACAGAGATTTAAACGACATAATAAATGAAGATTAAGATAATACCTGTATTTCTTCCAGAATATCAATGCCCCTTTAACTGTAAGTTTTGCAATGTTAAGGTTGCAAACGGTGAGGTTGGTATTAAAACAAAGAGGGATATTGTTGACATTATTGAAACATCATTGAAAACAATAAATCGGTATCACAAAGATGCATTTGTTGAGGTGGCTTTTTTTGGTGGCACCTTTACTTTCGGCAAATTGAACGAGATTGAAGAATATTTGAGGATATTAAAGCCTTACATTGATAAAAAACAGGTAAACGGAATAAGGGTTTCCACAAGGCCTGATTTTTTCAATAAAGAGATTGCAGGGCTTTTTAAAACATACAGAGTTACGACTGTTGAATTCGGGGTGCAGAGTTTCAATTCAGATGTTTTGAAGGCGGCAAAAAGGGGGCATAGCGGGGAAATTGCCAAAAGTGCCGTTTTGCTTTCAAAAAGGTATGGATTCTTCACATCCATTCATCTGATGATTGGTTTGCCCATGCAAACGGAGGATGTTTTTCTGAAAGACATTGGGGAAACCATCAGGCTGAAACCGCATTATGTGAGAATTCATCCACTTGTTGTTTTAAAGGATACACAACTTGCAAAAGAGGGATTTGTTGCCCCTGACTGTGAGAAGGTTCTTCCCTCTTTGAAAAAGGGGGTATGGCTTTTGAAAAAGAACGGTATAGAGGTTATAAAGTTAGGTTTGCAGCCAACAGACAGTCTCAATGAGAAAGACAGTGTCCTTTCAGGCTGCTATCATCAATCTTTAAAACACCTCGTTTTTTCAGCTATTTACAGGGACTTTCTTAAAATGCTTATTGAAAAGGGTGTAAGAGCAATTGATATTTCTGAAAAAGACCTCTCTTTCTTTGTCGGGTTTAACGGCTCAAACAGGGATTTAATTGAAAATATTGAATTAAGGCCACATAATAGTATTGAAAGGGCAAGTGTTGTTGTTAACGGGAAAAAGGTAAAAATATTTAAGGAGAGCATAGATGCTTAAAAGATTTCTTGATTTTTTAAAAGAGTACTGGCTTATGCTTGTGCTTATACTTATAGTTGCAGGTGGTGGGGTTTACTATATCTTTATTCACCCGTATTTAAGGGTAAAGCATGCCCCGAAATTTGTTAAAGCCTATGTTGTTGTTAAAACAAACAAACTTGATTATGCCACAAACGATTTTCTGGTAATTGAAGAGAAGGATAACCCTGAATTGCAGGCCTGTATTGTTGCAAAAAAGTGGGGCGAGGACAAACTGACCTATTTTTGCCCCTCAAAAAGATTGAAAATTGACGGAAAGTTTATCCCTGAGAATAGTATTGAACAATGGGATAATTTCAAATGGAAAGAGGTAAGAATCTTCTGGTTTAAAATACAGCCTGTTATGCTTGATAAGTATCGTGATAAGCCATTTGAATATTCGCATATAAAGTATGTTTATCAGTTTCAAACAACATGGCCCTTGCAATGGACTCATAAGCTTGATGTAAGGGATTTTGCCTCAATCTATCCAAAGCAGAATTACGGCACAATGAGGTTCAAAATAAGGGCGGAGATAAAAGAGGGCATTGCAGATGTTATTGAAAAGGTCTATTCTGCCGGGGAAGAGGAGGTTAATGAAAACAACATTATTTCAGATAAGGTTTTCAAGGTTGCCCTTGTCCCTTCAAAGGATTACTTTGGATACATCACCTCACTATTCAATCTTGCCTATGTTGAGGGGGGGATTGATTACAAAAAATTCGGGGACAAAAACCCTGCCTATTTGAGAATTGCAATTGATTCCCCCGGATACTTTACCTATGCGGCCAGGTTGTCAGGGTTTAAGGATGTGAAGTTGGGGGACATTCCATCCCTCTTAAAGCACTTTAAGGTTGTTTTAAAGGGGGTGAAGCTTAATAAAAAGAAGGGTGTTTATGTTGACGAAAAAGGAAAGCCTGTTGACATAAAAATGCTTAAAAGAGGCTATATTATCTGGGACGGGGAGTTGTTTGGGGTATTTGCCTCCGAAGGAAGTTTGCAGGGTGGAAAATTCGGTGTTTTAAGCGATGACGACAGGGTTTTGTACTCAAACGGGCTTCCGGTTTACTATGAAAAGATGGGAGATCATTTCTATAAAAACATTCAGATTGGATACCTTGAATAAGTTTTGGGAGTTTAAAATTGAGAACAGATGAGTTTGATTATTATTTGCCAGAGGAGTTGATTGCACAAAAACCTCTTGAAGAAAGGGATAAAAGCAGAATGATGGTTTTAAACAGGGGATTACAAACAATTGAGCACAGAGTTTTTTACCAGTTTCCCGATATTATACCTGACAATGTTATGATTGTTTTAAACAATACAAAGGTTTTCCCGGCAAGGCTTTACCTTACAAAAAAGGAGACAGGTGCAAGGATAGAGGTTTTTCTTTTAAAGCAGATAGATAAAGATGCAAAAAGATGGAAGTGTTTGATAAAGCCCTCAAAGAGGGTTAAAAGTGGAACTGTTTTGGAGTTTGAAAACGGAAAAAGGGTTGTTGTTAAAGAAAAGTTTGATGAGGGGGTTCACTTTGTCTATTTTGATTTTGAAAACCCATTTGATGAGATATTTAAATACGGTAATACCCCTCTCCCCCCTTACATAAAGAGAAAGGTTGAAAAAGGCTTTGACCCTGTAAGGTATCAGACTGTTTTTGCCGAGAAAACAGGTGCAGTGGCTGCCCCAACAGCAGGGTTTCACTTTACCGAAGGTGTTTTAAAAAGGCTTGAAGAAAAAGGGGTGCCTGTAAGGAAGATTACCCTTTATATCGGGCTTGGCACATTCAAGCCAGTAACAGCAGACATTGTTGAAGAGCATAAAATGGACAGTGAGCATTACGAAATACCTGAAGATGTTGCTAATGACATAAAAAGGTGGAAAGAAAAGAGGGGGAAGATACTTGCCGTTGGCACAACTGTTGTGAGAACCCTTGAAGGGTGTTTTAAGAAATACGGTGAAATAAGAGGGGTTTCCGATGAAACGGATATATTTATCTACCCGCCATACAAATTCAATGTTGTTGATCACCTTTTAACAAACTTCCACCTTCCGAAATCAACCTTGATTATGCTTGTCTCTGCCTTTGCAGGTAAGGACTTTGTCTTTAAAGCCTATAATGAGGCTGTAAAGGAAAGGTACCGCTTTTACTCCTATGGTGATTGTATGCTTATAATTTAAATCAAAATCTAACTGGTACAGGTATAAAAGAAAGGATAAAAATAAGTAGAGCAATTAAAGCAAGTGTTTTTCTCTTTTTGTCAAGGGGTTCGTTTTCAAATAAAAATGGCGGGTGTTTTAGCCCTAAAATTATTAAAAGAACAAGCCATATTATCCAGCCATTGTAAAAGAAAGAAAGTATTACCAGAATTACCCCTAAAATATAGGCTATGTAAAAGCTTTTTCTTCCAGAAACTGCATAAGATATATGCCCGCCGTCCAGCTGGCTTACAGGAAGAAGGTTTAAAGCGGTAACAAGGAGCCCGATCCAGCCTGCAAACCCCATGGGGTGGAGCATAAGGTTTATGTCTGTTGTCCCGTATTTGATTAAAACAATAATTTTGTATAAGAGGGGTTCTCCAAATGTTATTACATCCTTTGTGTTTAATATTTGAGGTGCAGGCTTTGAAAGTAAAACGCCTGTTATCAAAACCGGGACTGCAACAATAAAACCTGCAAGTGGTCCTCCAATTCCGACATCAAACAGCTCTTTTTTTGAGAGAAAGGGGGATTTGATTTTAATAAAAGCGCCAAAGGTGCCTATCAATGTCGGTGCAGGGATAAAGTAGGGTGGGGTGCATTCTATTCCATAGTAGGTTGCGGTTAAAAAGTGCCCCATTTCGTGGGAAAGGAGTATTGTCATTAGGGGTAGTGAATACCATAATCCCCCAAGCCAGAATTTTATGTTAAAGATTCCGTAGCTTACTTTGTAGAAGGATAAATAATCAACTCCGCCGATAAATGTTGTGGTGAAGAAGGTTATTAAAAGAAGCATTATTGAGATTGTTTTTTGCTTTTGAGTCAGTCTTTTGTTTGCCTTTTTTAACAATGAAACAATATCCCTTTTAGGGGGCTCAATCTCAACTTCAGGGTAAACTTCAATAATTCTATGAGGCTGAAAATTGTAATCCATTTATTTTTCCCTTTCTTTTTCAAATTCTTTAAACCTTAAAGGCGTATCGCTTACAATTGTAATCCTTTTTTTGTAAACAGGGTGATTAAATTCAAGCTTTTTGCAATGAAGCATTAAAGAATTCTTCAAACCCTCTTCCTGATTATAAAATTTATCCCCAACTATTGGGTGGTTTATGCTTGCAAGGTGCACCCTTATTTGATGTGTTCTCCCGGTTATTGGCATTGCTTCAACAAATGTGAAATTGTCAAAGGTTTTCAAAGGCTTTATTAGTGTTTCTGCTTTTTTTGATTGGGGCATATTCACCCACCACTTTTTAGGGCTGGAATGGGGGATAAGCCCGATTGGTTTGTTTATTGTAATTTCGTTTTTTAAAACGCCGTGCACAATTGCAATGTATGTTTTATTTATCTCCTTTTTTTTAAACATTTGGGAAACCGCTTTGTTAACCTCTCTTTTCTTGGTAAAGAGAACAAGCCCGCTTGTATCCCTGTCAAGCCTGTGATGAAGCCCTGCATAGCCTTTCAAATACTCTTTAACAAAGTAAAAAAGATGGTTTATGTCATAACACATTGTCCCCTGGGTTGTCATACCCTGAGGCTTGTTTAAAATAATTAAGAAATCGTCTTCAAGAACTATCCATTCTTTTGAGAATTCAAAATCAGGGGGAGATTCATCAATGCAGATTGAAACAATATCCCCCTTTTTAATTTTTTTGTTTGCACAACTCACCCTTTTTTTGTTAACAATAACCCCTCCAATTTTAAGTGCTTTAAGAAATTTCTTTTCTTCAATACCTTTAAATTTTACAAATTTTCCCAGTGTTGTGTTTTTTTCAACTGTAAATTTTAGTATAGACAATGTTTAACCCTCCGCCAAACAATGAGAAAAAGAAAGCAATTCCCATATTTTTTGTAAAAATAAAGGCAATCAGGAATGCTGAAAGGGGGACAAGGTAAGAATAAAAGTTTATCCTTCTGAAAATAAAATAACTTAAAACAGGGAATGTTATGGTTACAAGTAAGACAGTGTAACCGGATGAAACAAGAGTGAGTATTTTTTTTGTGTAAACAGCAAGCATAAATGATAAAAGTGCAATGAAAACAGTTGTTAATTTGATGACGATGTTTCCCGTTTTTTCAAATATGTCTTCGCAAATTATTGATGTTGATGTGATCAGCATACTGTCTATTGAGGAAACTATTGCAGAGAAAACAACTATAAAAACAAAAAGATTAACATTGCTTGTTGAAAAACCGTTTTTAAATGCAAGAATAAGCAATATGGCAAAAATAATTTTAAGTAAACCACTTAAAAAAACCCCCTTTTTTGCTGTGTTTGGATCTTTTGCTGAGAGTATTTTTGAGTAAATGTCAGGCCCTATAATATGGGACAAAAGCATTAAAGTTGAAAG
>Ga0256833_1001079_pt1 | contig 20512 bp, 17 predicted proteins | sample 356284metaG_FD_190535 | JGI IMG/M metagenome (GOLD analysis project Ga0256833, IMG submission 190535) | Hydrothermal vent microbial communities from Mid Atlantic Ridge, Atlantic Ocean - 356-284 | ecosystem: Environmental > Aquatic > Marine > Hydrothermal vents | place: Atlantic Ocean: Mid... | reverse complement strand
GTTGATCTCGTGGGCGATTTGGGCGACAAGCTGCCCGATGGCCGCCATCTTCTCCGACTGGTAGAGTCGGTCCTCCAGCCGTTTCAGACGGGTGTGGTCCCGGTAGACGGCAGTGATGGCGATAACGTCCCCCTTGCTGTTCAAGATGGGGGAGGCGGAGACGTAAAGGTCGATGATCTGGCCGTCCTTCCGGCGCCGCCGGGTCTCGTAGGGCGGGAAGGATTGTTTTGCCTTGATGGTTTCCATGACCTTGATGAGGCGGTCCCGGTCTTCCGGAAAGAGATCGAGGATGTTTTTCCCCACGACCTCGTGGGCTTGCCAGCCGAAGATGCGCGTGAAGGCGGGGTTCACGAATCGGATCTTCCCGTCCAGGTCGTTCCTCAGGATTCCGTCGGTGGCGTTCTCGATGTAGGATTCGAGTTGCTGCTTCGAGATGATGATTTCACGGCTGATGTTGGCCGTCTGTTCCGCCACGATTCGGCGGCTCCGGTTCTTAAAGTAGGTGTAGAGGAAGATGGAGAAGAAGACGATAAAAAAGCCGGTGAGGAGCATGCCCCGGTTCCGGAATTCCGACAACTGTACTTCGATGTGGTCCCGTGGGATTCCCACCACGAACCAGCCTTGGAGACGGCCGAACCTGAAAGGATGGGCGCCCGTCAGGAGATGTTTGCCGTTCAGGACGATTTCCTTCCGCTCGAAGGGAAGGGAGAAGGAGGGCTTGACGCTTCGGGGCTTGAAGTCAGGCCCCATGTAGAGGGCCATCTGCCCCTTTTCCCCCTCGAAGACAAGCCAAAGGTGGCGGCAGTAGAATTGCCGGTAGACGGAGAGAAACCTGTGGAGGAATCCCTGAAAGGAGCCAATACACCAGAAGATGTAGCGATCCCTTTCGGATTTCCGCATCACCTGCGTGAAGAGGACCAGGCGGTTCTTCGCGATGAAGCGCGTGTTGGGACCCCCGCCTGTTGCCGGGAGATTCCGGAAGATCTCCGACACGTCGAGGGGCGGGAGAGACGCTCTCGGGTAATGGACGAGGATTTTCCCGCCGGGTTCTCCCAGCCCCACCCACTTGATGAGTCCCTGGTTGGCCTTGATGAAGGAGGCAAGGAGCGGCTTGACGTCTCGAATCCTCCAGCGGGGCTTGTGCTCGAGGTATGAAATGATAAACTGCTGGCTGTTTCGTATCTCGTCGAAGGCGTAGGCGATGGAGGTGGATCCCAGGTGGGCGATGAGCTGCGCCTGGAGGAGGTGCTGCTGAATGACGCGTTTCCTTTCGGCCTTGAAGATGGAATTTCCCAAGTATCCCAGGATGGCGAGGCTCACCCCGAGGGTAAAGACATATTTCAAGTTGCGGAGGAGAGGTTTTCTGGATGTGTCGGATCTTCTTGGTGTGTAAGCCGGTGGGGCGGACGTGGGACCGCCGGGTGAATGGTCCAAGATACCTCCTTGCGGGAAGGAACTCGTCGAGGTTGCCTCGCTCTTTAACATCTTATTTTTAATGGCGGGAGACGGAGGTGTCAAGCGCTATTTTTTTGAGGGGGCATTTGTGCTACAACGTCTCCATGCGTTCCAGCAGGTTTCAGCGTTATCTCTCCCCGGCCCTCTTGATCCTCGTGGCTGGGGGGCTGTTGACCCTCGCGTTCCCGCCGTTTCCCTATTACGCGCTTGTCTGGTTTGCCCTGGTTTTCTTCTTCTGGGCACTGGAAGAGGTGGATACGCTTCGCGGCGGGTTCATGGCTGGGTTTTGCCTAGGGCTCGTCCACGTCTCCACGACCATGTACTGGGTCTATGTGTCGGTTCACCGCTATGGCGGACTTCCCGCCTGGGGGGCCGTGGCCTTAACCTTCGCCGGGATCTTTTTCCTTTCCTTCTTCTGGGCCTTGGCGGGCCTGGCGTACGTTTTTCTCAGGAGGATGAACACACCATACCTGTTTCCCTTCGCCGCCGTCCTGATCGAATACGTTCGGGGGATCCCGATCATCCGCTTTCCCTGGGGCGGGGTGGCGATGGCGCTGCCGCCCCATCTCGCCATTTCCCAGGTCGTGGACATGGTTGGCGTTTACGGGCTTGGATTCGTGGTTTACGTGGTCAACTACCTCATTTACCAGGCGATCCTGGACCTGAAGGAGAAGCGTAACATGCTGGTCGCGCGGGACGCCCTTCTCATCGCCCTGCTCCTGCTCGCGTGCCAGCTGTACGGAACCAGAAGGATCGAAACGGTTCGAAGACAGGTGGTGGGCTGGGAGAAGGTTAAAGTTTGTGTCATCCAGCCGGATATCGGCCAGGCGGACAAGTGGCTGCCATCGTGGAAGGTTAGGGGATTGAACCGGTATCTCATCATGACGGAGCGGGCGGCGAAGGGGTTCAGACCCGACTTGGTCGTCTGGTCGGAGGCCGCGGTGACCTTCTACCTCGCGGAAAGACCCGGGTTGACGAAAAAAATCCTCGAGCTGGCGCGAAGGAGGCGTTTCAACCTGGTCTTCGGCGCCCTGTCCTATCAACTGGCATCGAACAAGACGGTCTATCACAACAGTGCCTACCTGGTTTCGCCGGAAGGGGAGATCGTTGGCCGGTACGACAAGACGCGGCTCGTGCCCTTCGGGGAATTCGTGCCGCTGCGCCGGTGGCTTCCCTTCATCAAGAACATCGTGGGGGCGGAGGAGGATTTCACCCCGGGAAGGCGCTTGAATCCTCTCGACTCGAACCTGGGACCCCTGGGAACCACCATCTGTTTCGAGGGCATCTTTCCCGAGATCGCTCGGGAGCTGGTTCGCAAGGGGGCGGTCCTGCTTCTCAACCTGACCAACGACGGGTGGTTTGGCCGTTCCTCGGGCCCCTACCAGCACCTGCGCCTGACCGCCTACCGGGCGGTGGAAGACCGGGTGTTTCTCGTCCGGGCGACGGGGACGGGTGTATCGGCCGTCGTGACGCCCGTGGGACGGATTCCCGTGCGCGTTCCCCTGGATGCGGAGGGATTCCTCAAGGCCGCTGTCCGCCTTCGGCAGGGTGGGATGACGGTCTACGTGAAGTATGGCGACGTTTTCGTGGTTTTTTGCGGGCTCGTCCTCCTCCTGGCGGGGGGATGGGCCGCGTTGAAGAGAATCATGGAGAACAGGAGGCAGAAATGAAGGGGAAACGTGTTTCCGAATCGCAGGTGGAGATGGCGCAGGTCATGCTGCCGGAGGACGCCAACGCCGCGGGCAACGTCCACGGCGGGACCATCATGAAACTCATTGACAACGCGGGCGGAGTGGTGGCGCACCGTCACGCGAGGAGAAACATCGTGACGGCCTCTATCGACCGGTTGTCATTCCACGCCCCCGTCTATATCGGGAACGTGGTTTTCCTGAAGGCCAGCGTCAATTACGTGGGCCGGACATCAATGGAGGTGGGCGTTCGTGTCGAGGCGGAGGACCTGGACACGGGGCGGCGGGTGCACACGGGCTCCGCGTATCTCTCCTTTGTGGCCCTGGACGACGACGGCAAACCTACGGAGGTGCCGCCCCTCATCGTGGAGACGGAGACGGAAAAACGCCGCTACGAGGAAGGCAAGAAAAGACACCTCGAACGCGCGGCGCGGCGTTCGAGGTGATGGGGTAACGTTTCGGACAGGGGCGTGAGGGATCAGGCTGATTCTGGTTTCGACGTGGCCTTTTTCTTCTTTTCCGTTTTCGTCTCCTGCTTCTGATGGCTCTTTTGCGAGGTTCCGGAAGGCGAATTCTTGTGGGCGTAATCCGTGGCGTACCAGCCCGTTCCCTTCAGGTGAAAGGTGCACTGGGAGATCAGTTTCTTGAGTTCACCCCCGCAGTCGGGGCAGACCATTCTGGGGGGATCGGAAAATTTCTGCATGAATTCAAAATCCTTCCCGCATTGGGCACAATGATATTCGTAGATCGGCATGATACCCTCCTTCTTGAAACCTTTCGGCACCGTTAATATAATTTTTCCTGGAAAAATGTCAAGGGCATAAACATGTTGAGAAGATACCGGCCCCGCGGGGTGATTGACCCTCCCGTTTCCCTTTGATACCTTTCGCGCATGGAGAGGGGAAAATGATCTTGCCGAAAGGCTATGAACGGGCAGAATTTCCGGACATGGCGCTCGTGCTGAAGGAAGACGCGGTCTCCCGGGCGGGAGATCTTCGTGATCTCCTTCGCGCGATCCTGGACGGGCGGAAGGAGGAATGGGATCTTGACGCCGTGGCCGCCGGGCGGGGAACCGTTTACATAGCAACCCTACCGGGTGTGGGGGAGATCGTTGTCCGGGTCTACCGGCATGGGGGGATACTCGGGGGAGTTCTGGGAACGTATTTCCCCACCTGCCACCGCTTTCTCAATGAACTCGTGGTAACGGAAGCGGCCCGGGCGCTGGGGGTGACCCGTCTGGAGTCCGTTGGAGTTGCCTGTCTCGGGACGGCGCCGGGGGTTCGGGGGTTCTGGATAAGCCGTCGGCTTAAGGGGACTGAGAGCCTTTACGCCTACATGGCCTCCAGACCTCCCGGGACGACCCTGGTGGCGCGCATCGCCTTTACCGTGGCGCGGATGCACGAGGGCGGCATCTTTCACGCGGACCTCAATATCCAGAATATCCTGGTGACTTTTGAGGGGGAAGTCCCTGAAGTTTCCATCATCGACTTCGACAAGGCCTTCCGGAAGCCCCGCCTTGGGCCCGAGGCGCGCGTGCGGCAGCTTCTCCGGCTGGACCGTTCCCTCCTCAAGTGTCTTCCGGAGGATTCACCATGGCGTAGCCCCTGGGTCCGCCTCCGGTTCGCCGCAGCTTACAGCAAGGTTTTCCCGGAAGTTCGTCCGGCAATAAAACATTACATGAGAGATTTTGAAAAATACGTGCGGAGATACCGGCTCGGTTGGGCGCTCCAGATTCTCCTGGGTGTTTCTAAGAAACGTCCGTGAGGCGGGATTCTATCCAGGACCGAACCGTTTCGACGAGAAGCCCCTCTTTTCCCAGCCAGAAGTGATCGACGCCGGGAAAGACCTCGCGTTTGATGTCTCCCTCGAGGGCGCTGACCAGATTGTCCAGGTCCCGTGGGCGGCAAAAGGCGTCCTGATCGCCCGAGACGAAGAGGAAGGGGTGTTCGCTGAGCCGGCCGGGATCGAACGCCATCATGGAAACGGGCGGAGAGACCATGATGATCCCCCTGGAATTCGGGAGTGCGGCCATTAGGTGTATGACGTAGGCGCCGAAGGAATACCCGGCAAGAAAACTGGGAAGTCCGCCATAACCCGCGTCGCTCAGAAACCGCAGGGCTCCCTTTACGTCTCGAGTTTCGCCGATTCCCTTCTCGAACCGCCCCTCGCTGCCGCCGACCCCCCGGAAATTGAAACGAAAGGCGAGCATTCCCACCGGCGGCAGGGCGCGCCAGAGGGCGTCAACCACGTTGTTGTTCATGCTCCCGCCATAAAGGGGATGAGGGTGAGCGATGATGGCGGTTGCCCGGGGAGGGGCGGTCGGTCGGCGGATTTCCCCCCTTAGTGTCAGCCCGTCGGTGCTCTTGAAAGATAGTTTGATGGTTGGCTCCCTTGGGCTAAGTCCCTATTTTGCTTGTTTTCACCAAGAAGTTAATGTTATCCTTTTTCTGGCTTTTTGAGAGTCTGTCGTATCTTCCTTTGGGGCCTAAGAAAAGGACAAATTGTTCAAAAAGAGCGGGATCAAAAGAATCGTCGATATTAAAATCGTTTTGAATCCCTAGACCCGCTTGTCTTTTCGCGATCCTAATCTTGTACTCAGCCTGCAGTTCCCGCATGCGTATAAGGGCTTCATAAGGACTGTAGGCCTGCTGGTAGGGACGAATGGTCGTCAAGGCATCGAAGGTGTCCATGATCATGGCAATCTTGCTGAAGAAGTGCAAGTCTTTGGCTGTTATGCCATAGGGATAACCAGTTCCGTTGCACCGCTCGTGGTGTTGGAGGATGACTTTGGCGGCGCTTTCGGGGATTTGCTTGTCCTTGAGAACCTCAAGCCCGAATTCCGGATGTTTCCGCATGATCTCCCATTCCTCCTCGTTGAGGGGAGCCCGTTTTTTGAGAATCAATTCTCCCACTTTGATTTTCCCGATATCGTGAAGGATGGCGCCAATACCCAGGTTCTTGAGTCGTGTCTCTTCTAAGCCTATGTATGATCCAAATAGAAGAGAGAGAACGGCGACGTTTACGCTATGCGTGTAGGTATAATAATCAATGGACAGGACGTCTATCAAGGAGAAAGCTGTATCAGGACGTTTGGTGATATACGTAATGAGGTTTTGAACGAAATTACTCGCGCGATTGATGTTTGTCCCGGCTCTTGGATCGTCCAGGAGATCGACGGTAAGGTTTACAGCGGTTTCGTATACAAGTTCCTGCTTGTCTTGGTCCTTGAGATCCGGGGTATGTTTGCCAAGGATTTCGTGAAGGTGCCTTTCAACATGCTGGAGATATTTTTTATATTCTTTCCTCTTTACATAGAGCTTCTGTGAAAGGGTTTCGACACGCTTGATCTGTGAGTGCGTCAAAACCATTGTTTTTCCTCGGTAAAGGACGTATCTTGGTATGTTGTAATGATCGTAATGAAAGATGTAAAGATCGAATTCCCGGATTCTGCTGGGACTCAAGGTCCAGGATTTTATCCCGACATAATTTTTATCGGACGTAATTTTCTCTATGTAATCATGATGTTTTTTGATGGATTTTGCCATCCATTATCCCTGACGTTTGATATTGAGATGATATTAACAAAAGCATAACTTCAGAGAAAAATCAAGAAAAATAATTCCCCTCAAGATTCACAAAAATGTAAATCCAGATTCGCGCGTTTGATGTCATGAAAGCGTGTCTTCGTCAAAATCAGTTGCGTGTCAGGAAAAGAACTTTCCTGGAGGGGGCGACGTTGGAAGCGCGCCTTTTGGAAAGGTCTGCGCGGACTCGAGGCCTCTGCATTACGGACAATCGCCTCCACTGGGTTGCTATGTCATCCACGATGAAGGCGGATGTCGCATTTGAACAGCAAATGGCGCGCGCGTCATGGCTTCTATATGCGACACATCTCACTCCTGCGATCCGCAACTTCTGCTATCTCACGCCAACCCCAAAGGATTACCCATATCGGACTTAATGCCCTGAGAATCCATAGAATACCCGGAGTCCAATATGCGAGTTGAAAAAAGAGCCTGAATATATTATACAAAGGCCGATTCGAGGAGGCGGCGCGCGTGACACGAAATATTTATCCCTTTACGGCCATTGTGAACCAGGAGGGCATGAAGAAGGCCCTGATCCTGACGGTTATCGACCCGAGTATCGGCGGGGTCCTCATCCGCGGACAGCGGGGGACGGCCAAGAGCACGGCGGTGCGCGCCCTCGCCCATCTCCTGCCCGTGATCGAGGTGGTGAAGGGCTGTTCCTACCACTGCCATCCCTCAGATCCGCGCCTCATGTGCGAGGATTGCCGGAAGCGGTTCGAGGCCTCGGAAAGGCCTCTTCCTGCCGCCGAGAGTAAGATGCGGGTGGTGGAGCTTCCCATCGGCGCCACGGAGGACCGGGTCATTGGGACGCTGGACATGGAAGGTGCCCTGCAAACGGGGCGACGCGCCTTCGAACCCGGAATTCTCGCCGAGGTTCACCGGGGATTCCTTTACGTGGATGAGATCAATCTCCTGCCGGACCACTTGGTGGATATCCTCCTCGACGCGGCCGCCATGGGGGTCAACTACGTGGAGCGGGAGGGGATTTCCTTCTCACACCCCAGCCGATTTGTCCTGGTAGGGACAATGAACCCGGAGGAAGGGGAGTTGCGCCCCCAGCTGATGGACCGCTTCGGGGTATGCGTGGAGGTGCGGGGAATCGCGGAGCCGGAGATCCGCGAGGAGGTGATTGTCCGCAGGCTCGCTTACGACCGGGATCCCGCGGCCTTTCTTGCCCAGTGGAAACCGAAGGATGAGAGGCTCGGAAAGGCGATAACCCAGGCCCAGCGCCGCCTGGGCGCCATCGTCTTGACCCGCGAGGCCCTAAGGATGATTTCGAGGATCTGTTCCGACCTGAAGATAGACGGACACCGGGGAGATATCACCATGGCCAAGGCGGCCGTGGCTCTATCGGCCTATTACGGGCACAGTCAGGTGCGCCGGCAGGACGTGCGGGAGGCGGCGGCCCTGGTTCTGCCCCACCGGATACGCCGCTCCCTCATGGACGAGGAGGTGGAATTTTCTCTCGAAAAGGTGGATGAGGCCATCGAGAAAACGAAGGAACCCGTGGCTGCCGCCGAGCTGCCGCCCATGGATGAAAAAAAAAAGTCCCTGAAAAACAAAAATAGTGATGGCAAGATCACCACGAAGATTCACGTCATCGGGGAGGACCGGTTCGACCTGAGCTTTCCGAACGTTGGCGTGAAGCCTTCCCCCCGGTCCGTTGCCGGGAGGTCCGTGAAGGCGCGGGCCACGCGGGAGGGGGCGTATGTCCGGAGCGTCCTTCCCCGGGGGAAACCGAGAGATATCGCCCTGGATGCCACCCTGCGAACGGCCGCCATGTTCCAGGAGGAGCGGCAGGGGAGTGGAGGGAGTTCCGTTATAATCCGCCCTGCGGATATCCGCGTCAAATGGCGGCAGAAGAAGATGGGGCGTTGTGTCCTCTTCGTGGTGGACGCCAGCGGGTCCATGGGGGTTCAGGAGCAGATGCGCGAGACCAAGGCGGCCATCATGAGCCTGTTGGGCAAGTCTTACCAGAACCGGGACCGTGTGGGCCTGGTGGTCTTCCAGGGAACGCAGGCGCGTCTCGTCTTGCCTCCCACGGGGAGCGTGGACCTGGGGCGGAAATACCTGAAGAGAATTCCCACGGGAGGGAAAACCCCCCTCGCGGCCGGTCTGGCGCTGGGCCTTTCCACACTCAAGACGGAGAAGATGAAATACCCGGACGAGGCCGTCCTGTTGGTCGTGGTCTCGGACGGACGGGCCAACGTGGCCTTCAATGGGGGGGATCCCCTGGATGACGCCGTCGCCGCGGCGAGGCGGATAAGGAAGGCGGAGGTGGACACCCTGTTCATCGACACGGAGATCGACCCGCGCGCCTTCGGCTACGGATGGGAGCTGGCAAAAATCATGAACGCCACGTATGTCCCCTTGGGACAGTTGGAGTCGGGGCGCCTGGTGTCCCTCGTCTCATGAAAACCTTGACCGCGGATTTGTCTTTCACAATTCCCGCTGGAGGCTTCATCCCGTTCTGGGCCGCCGGGGAAGTGAGGGGGGCGGAAGAAGAGATTCGCCGCCTCACGGAAGAGGGTATCCGCAAGATGCCGGGAACCCTCGTCATCAAGGAGAACCGGCACCGGGTCATTTTCCGCGCGAAACTCCCCTTTGTGAAGGCCCCGGTTCTGGTTAAATCGTTCCGATATCCGTCGTTCAGGCGGCGGCTCAAGGCCCTTTTCGCGCCGTATGCCGTCCAGGAGCTGAAACACGCGGCCATGGCCTTAGAAAGAGGCATCCCCGTTCCCATGCCCCTGTTCCTCGTTCAGCGTCGGCGTGGCGCGGCTGTCACGGAATCGCTCCTGGGCTACCGTTATCTGGAAGGCTCTCCCCTTCTTGCCTATTTCTTTGTCAAGGGGGCGCTGCCTTATGTGAAACGCCTTCAGTTGGTGCGTTCGGCAGGCCGTTTCACCGCTTTTTTACATAACTGCGGGGTGATTCACCGGGACTATCACGCGGGAAATCTGCTCGTGCTTAAGGACGAAACGGTCGCCCTTATTGACCTGTATCCCGTGAAGTTCGTCAAGGAATTGAGGGAAAGGGACCGGATAGAAGGGTTGGCCAGCTTGATTGCCTCGCTGGCGCCCGTTGTGGGCCGGGCCGGGATTGATGAACTCTTGGACGGGTATCGCGAGAAATCCACGGTTTATCTGGGTATGGAAGCGGAGGACCGGGCCATGAAGCGTCAAGAGGCCCTTCGAGGACGCCACGAGGCGAGCCGGGCAAGACGCTGCATGAAAAACAGCACGGAATTCTACCAGGCACGGGTGTTCAACGCCCGGATCGCCGCGCGACGGGAGATACCGGTTGATGAAATTCGCTCGTTATTGAAAACTCTTGACCAGAAATATAAAAATCATCCGGAGCGCGCCTTGAAAAACGCGCCCGAATCTGTGATCTTTAAGCTCGAAAGCATGGAAGGATCCCTCTGTGTGAAGTGGTATCGAAAACGAGGGAGGATGGACAGGGTAAAAGAGCTCCTCCGGGGAGGGCGCGCCCTGAGGGCCTGGAAGGCGGGAAACGGACTGCTCGCGCGCGGGATTCCCGTGGCCAGGCCCCTTGCCATGGCCCGGACGGCGCGCGGCGGGTTTCTCTTCATGGAGTTGGCGGAAGGGGCGGAGCTGGACCGGATGCTGTCCAGGATGGTGAAGGTGGGCGGGACTGAAAACTGGCGGATGCTGTGCCGTCTCGCGGATACCGTGGGGGCCTTTTTCGGAACCCTGCACCGGAAAGGCGTCTTCCACGCGGACCTGAAGGCATGCAATATCATGGTGAGGGAGGAAGGGAACAAATTTTTGATGAAACTTCTGGATTATGACAACGTGCGGTTCCACGGAAACCTTTCCATGAAAAAGGCGCTGAAGAACCTTGTCCAGTTGAACCTTAGTATCCCGGTTGAGATTTCCCGGAGCCTCCGGTTACGTTTTCTCAAGGCATACAAGGGGAATTTTCCCGGGGCGCCGCGGGCGCGGGAGTTGTTCAAGGAGGTGTGGGAGGCCAGCCGGGGGAAGAATATCGTTTACGTGACGAATGAGGGTGACAGGAGGACGTCATGGCGGTCCTGAAGACCCTCGCCCTCGACGTTCGCGACCTCTATAAATACCGGGTCCTTATCTGGACCCTGGTGGTCAAGGAGCTGAAACTCCGCTACCGCGGCTCCGTGCTCGGGTTTTTCTGGTCGTTCCTCAATCCCCTGCTTTTGATGGCGGTCTACGCCCTGGTCTTTTCCGTTTACATGCGGATCCAGATGGAACACTACCCCGTCTTCATGTTCTGCGGGCTTCTTCCCTGGATCTGGTTCTCCGCCTCGCTTCTGGAAGGGGTCAACAGCATCGTGGGGCGCGGAGACCTCATCACCAAGGCCTTTTTCCCGCCCCAGATCCTGCCCATGGTGACTCTGCTCTCCAACCTCATCAATTTTCTCTTGAGCCTGCCCATCCTCTTCATCTTTCTCTGGGCCAGCCACGTGATCCCCGGTTGGCCGCTTGTCTTTCTTCCTCTTGTCCTTTTGGCCCAGCTTTTCTTCACGCTGGGGTTGGTCCTCGCCCTGTCCGCCATGAACGTCCACTTCCGGGATCTCACACACATCCTGGGCAACGTCCTTACCCTCTGGTTCTTCGTCTGTCCCATCATCTATCCCCTCAAGCAGATCCCCGAGCGGTTCCGGTTTCTCGTGGATCTCAACCCCATGGGGCTGATGACGCTCATGTATCAGGACATCTTTTTCTACAACCGGTTTCCAGATATCAAGATTCTCGGCGCGCTCCTGGCCCTGGGAGTCGTCATCGTCGTCATTGGAAACGCTATTTTCAACGCCTACCGTGAATCGTTTGCCGAGGAGATATGAGCGAAGCCGCCATTGAACTGGACCACGTCTCGAAACGCTTCAAGCGGACGGTCTTGAAGAGCAATTACGTGACCCTGAAAGACCTCATCCTCCGGAAGCGCCGTATCCCCAAAAAGGGACGCTACATCGAGGTGCTGGACGACATCTCCCTGACCGTTCCCCGGGGGAAGACAATCGGCATCATCGGGAAAAACGGGTCGGGCAAGAGCACGCTGCTCAAGCTCATCGCGGGGATCTACCGCCCCGACAGCGGCACCATCAAGGTCAACGGAAAGTTGTCGTCCCTCATCGAACTGGGGGCCGGGTTTCACCCGGAATTCACCGGCCGGGAAAACGTCTATATCAACGGGATCCTCCTGGGGTTGACGAAACAGCAGATAAGGGAGCGCTTCGACCGGATCGTCCGGTTCGCCGAACTGGAGGATTTCATCGACATGCCGGTTAGGACCTATTCCTCTGGGATGTACATGCGGCTGGGGTTTTCCGTGGCGGTGCACGTGGACCCGGAGATCCTCCTGATAGACGAGGTCCTCGCCGTGGGGGACGAATCGTTCGGCCACAAGTGCAAGGAGGTCATCCGCCAGTTCCGCGCGGCCATGAAGACCATCGTGATGGTGACCCACGACATGTCGGCGGTGGAGAAGTGGTGCGACGAGGCCATCTGGCTCAACAAGGGGGAGGTGGCCGACCGGGGGGAGCCGCGGCGCATCATCGACCGCTACCGTGAAAACGTCAGGGCGGACGAGGAAAAGACCTTCGAGGCCGCCCACGATGTGGGAATGAATCTCATGGGGAAGCGCTGGGGGGACCGCCGCATCGAGATTTCAGACATCCGGCTGCTAACCGGCGAGGGGGAGGAACAGTCTATCTACACCCTGGGGGAGCCGACGGTGGTGGAGATTTCCTACCGGGTTCACGAGAGACCCGCGCAACCGGTCGTTTTCGGCGTGGGCGTCTTTTCGCCGGATAATATCTGCTGTTACGGGACGAACACCGACATCGAGAAGGTTCCGGTGATCCTGGAAAAGGACGAGGGAACCGTTCGTTTCATCATAAAGGAGAACCTCCTGATCGAGGGCACCTACTTTCTTGACGTGGCCGTTCACGCCGAGGACGGATACCCCTTCGACTACCTGCAGCACCAGACGGCCTTTGCCGTTCGCAGCAACATCAAGGACGTGGGGATCTGCCGTTTGCCTCACACATGGGAATTGGACACATAAAAGGAGAAGTCATGGCAACCTACCTTGTCACCGGCGGGGCCGGGTTTATCGGCTCCCACATCGTGGACGCCCTTCTCGAAAGGGAACACACCGTTTTGTGCGTGGACAATCTCTCCACGGGGAAGGTGGAGAACATCGCGCACGTTGAGTTGAACGAACGCTTCTCGTTTTTCAAGGCGGATATCCGGGACCTCCAGACCCTTCGGAGTCTGATGAAAGGGGTGGATTACGTTTTTCACGAAGCGGCCCTGGGCTCAGTCCAGCGTTCCGTCGAGGACCCCGCCACCACCCATGAGGTCAACGCCACGGGGACCCTCAACGTCCTCGTCGCCGCGCGGGAATCGGCCGTCAAACGGGTCGTCTATGCCTCTTCCTCGTCCGTTTATGGCGATAGCGAGACGCTGCCCAAGGTGGAAAGCATGAGCCCGGCCCCCAAGTCGCCCTACGCGGTCTCGAAACTGGTAGGGGAACATTACGCCGCCGTCTTCACGGACCTCTACGGACTGGAGGTGGTTTCCCTCCGGTATTTCAACGTCTTCGGTCCCAGGCAGGATCCCTTCTCCGACTACGCCGCCGTGATTCCCATCTTCATCCGGCAGTTGCTCAAGGGACAGTCTCCCACCATCTTCGGGGACGGGACCCAGAGCCGGGACTTCACCTACGTGGGAAACGTGGTGGAGGCCAATCTGCTTGCCGCTTCTGCGAAGGGGGCGGGGGGCAGGGTCTTCAACGTGGCCTGCGGCGAAAGGATGGATCTCAACACTCTGTTGAAGCGCCTCAAGACCCTTCTTGAACCTTACAAGAAGGGGATCTCTGCCCTGGAACCCATCTTCGGGCCGCCGCGCCCCGGCGACGTGAAGCACAGCCTGGCGGGGATCGACGTGGCGCAGACCTGGCTTGGCTATTCCCCCGCCTACTCGGTGGAAGAAGGCCTCGAGGCCTCCATCGCGTGGTACGTGGAAAATCTGGGATAAGCGGATTGGCCCATGGCTCATAGCTCATGGTTCATAGCTGATGATTGATAGCTGATGGCTTGCGGCTTATAGATTAAATAAAACACTTAGTACAGACGGGTTTTCTGAACAACTTGAGAAAGCGGCGGGTGAGATTTTGAAAAAGGCATGTTATCCCTGGAAAGAGGCCATTGTGACGGGCCTCAAATCGGGGCTTTCCACCACCTGCCGGCTCGTTCGCATCATCGTTCCCTTCTATTTCCTGATAGAATGGCTGAAACTCTCGCCGATCCTGGGGTGGCTGGGACATGTCCTGGCCCCCGTGATGAAGCTCTGGGGCTTGCCGGGAGAGGCGGGTTTCGTCCTCGTCACGGGAAACCTGGTCAATCTATACGCGGCCATCGCCGTGATGATTCCCCTGAACCTGAACATCCCGCAGATCACCCTGATCGGGCTGATGCTGGGGATCTCCCATAACCTTGTCGTTGAGACGGCGGTGTTGAAAGAGGCGAAGATCCCGGCCATGCGGATGGCCCTCCTGCGGCTGGTCGGTTCCGGCGTGGCGGGGTGGATCGTCAGTCGGTTCCTGCTGGGGGCGTAGAATGCCGTCGGAGTTTACCTTTTATACCCTCTTTCTTCACCCCCTCGCCGGGGCGCTGAAACTCTCCCTCAAGCTGCTGTGCATCATTGTTCCGCTCCTTGTCGTTTATGAACTGGTTCGGGCCCTCCCGTTCTGGAAACGGTTTCAATTCCTGGACGAAAAACCGGGCGGGATGAAAGGCCTTGGATTTTCACCCTATACCCTGATTCCCCTTTTCACGGGCATCTTCCTGGGCATCGCCTACGGGGCGGGGGTCATCATCAAGATATCGCGGGAAAAGGAGTTGAAACGGGCGGACCTTTGGCTGCTGGGACTTTTTCTTGCCACGTGCCACGCCGTGGTGGAGGACACCCTCCTCTTCGTCGTGGTGGGAGGGATGGGACGCTGGATCATCATCCCCCGTATCCTCTTGGCGTGCGCCCTGAGCCTGGCCCTTGTCCTGCTAATAAGGGCGCAAAAGGCGAAACAAATTTCACCGTAAGCGAATTTTTTTTCGCGATCAGACCGCATTGAGACAAAAATCCGCATGAGTGTAAATAAATTTAAGGAAAGGGGCTGAAGACTGGAATCCGAAGAAAAACCCTTTTACTTCGGCTTTCAAGGCTGCACAACGGGTGCCTTTCCATCTAAATTTGACGGAATTAACAGGATTTTCACTTAAAACTTAATAACTTAAAACCAAAAGCTTTTTTTCACGCCTCACAGATCATGGCATAGAAAGCATGCGCCTTACGATTTGTAGGGAGCACGAAATTGCACAGACATACACAAGTTTTTTGCTTTTTCTTGTCATTATTTACCCATCACTTGTCACTGTTATAAACTATGTGCCATCATCAAACGGAGTTAGTCATATAATCAAAGAGGTCACTCATTTTCATTGTGTTAGCGAAACACATTTTGGTATAGTTATTGCGTAAAATCCAATACGAGGGAAAAATGAGAAAGATGATTATTTTGAACAAGCGCGGTATCAGTTCCATAGAACTGGCGGTCGTGCTGGCGCTGATTGCCATCATGGCCACCATGACGATTCCTTATCTGGGGAGTTGGTTGAAACATTACCGTGTCGTGGGGGCATCCAGGGAAGTTACTTCAACTTTCCAAGAAGCACGTCTAAAAGCAATTTCTGACAACCGGGAATGGCGTGTCGTTTTAGATCAGGACAATGATACTTATTGGCTCGAACGGGGGAATGCTGATAGTGGCTCAACGTCTTGGACTGCTCAGGGAGGGACAAAATCTTTACCCAAAGGCGTAATTTTTACTGATGCAAGTGGGAATAACGCTACAGGGCAAATTAATATTCAGTTTAATCCTTCAGGAACGGCAAATAGTTCCTCTGTTTACCTGAAAGGCGAATCAGGGGACCGTTATAAAATAACGGTACTTTCAACCACGGGAAGGGTATGGATACGTGTCTGGAACGGAACGGGGTGGGAAGCGACTTAGGCGAATTAGGCCATACCAGGAAAAAATTATGAGACATATAAGGAAAAGAAAATTTTTTTTAAAAAATCGAGGCTTCACGCTCATCGAAGTGATGATTGCCATCCTGATTCTCGCCGTGGGGATGTTGGCCATGGCGATGTTACAGGTGACGGCGATCCGGGGAGGGTCGTTTGCAAACCAGATGACGCAGGCCTCCATCTACGGCCAGGACAAGATAGAAGAACTGAAAAATGCTACGTACGCGTCCGTAACCAACGGCAGCGACACGGTCACCAGCGGAAACGGCGTTATCTACACGCGGAACTGGACGGTTGCCACGGATTCCCCCTATACCGGATCGAAAACCGTGAACCTGACCGTGTCCTGGACGGGGCCGCAGGGGAACAGCCATAGTATTCAATTTTCAACGATTTTGCATGAATAGGGGGCATGGCGTGAAAAAAAACGCGGGTTTTACTTTGATCGAGCTTCTCATCGCCCTCGTGCTGAGTATCGTGATTGTCGGTGCCGTCTATGCCACGTTCAATTCCCAGCAGAAGAGCTTTTCCCTGACGAATCAGAAAACGGATATGCAACAGCAGGGCCGGGCGGCCATGAACCTCATCATGCGGGACCTGCGCATGGCGGGATACCTCGTTCCCTCCGCGAAGGCCATACGCGTCGTGAATAACAACATGACCAGTGGAATATCACCAGCTTCGGACGAGATAACTGTGCTTTACGCCGACCAGAGATTTGATGGCTTGAATATAACAACTTCAAGCGGATCGCCCCCCACGAGCGTGACGGTGGAAGTTCAAAGCGGTGGGAGTTTTGAGGCGAATTCTGATTATGTCAATGAAAACATAATTCTTATAACGAAGGACGAATCGCATAGTGTTATCCGTAAAATCACAGCGGCATCCGGAACTGGCACCCAGAGAACATTTACCCTGGGCAACCTGGACAGTGGCCTTTCCGGTTTGACGCCGGCGTTTGATTCTTCCAGCGATAACAGCGCGAGCTATACGGACGGGAATGCCTATGTGCTGACAACCAGAACGTATAATATCCAGTCTGAAACGCTTTATATCAATGATCATGACGACGGAACTTCTGCCGGAACGCCTCAACCCCTCGCGGAAGGCGCCGAGATCCTCCAGTTCGACTTTCATATGTCGGACAACTCTGTTCAGGCGGACCCGACATCGGGGTCATACATGATTGACCAGATACGGGCGGTCCGAGTCTATCTCCTCATGAAAAACAACACACAGGATCCGGATTACACGGATACGAACACTTACACGCTCGGTGCCGGGAACGCGACCTTTACCCCGGGTTCGAGCGCGACATTGAAGGTGTTTAGAAGACGGCTTTTGACGACACTTGTAAGACTCAGAAACTTTGGGTTGTAAAAGGTGAGAAAAGTGAAAAAAGAACGAAGTAGATTAAGTGATGAAAAGGGCTTTGTCCTTGTCATCGCCCTGATTGTTCTCCTTGTGGCGACGGTGGTGGGGATCTTCGCGATTCAGAACACCAGCATCGACACCAAGATTTCCGGGAACGAGCGCATCGCAACCCTCCTGTTCAACGCGGCGGACGCTGGGGGCAACGCCGGGGTTAGCTGGTTTAAGGTAAACACGTCAGAGGGTGGGACTAAGCTGACGACGACTAACCCGGCGACAGCTCCGGTAGGCGCGTACTTCGGGACGGATTTAAGCCTGGGAACGGGCACGAGCTATAATTTCAAGATTGATCCCCTTATGAAAAGTGCCCATCCCCCCGTGGGATGGGACCCCTCTCTTTATCGTCGCTATTATTATCTGGTCAGCGCGAAGGGAAACGCGTCCGGCGCGGCGGGGACCAAAGAGATCCGTATGATGATCAGCCGGGTGTTTCAGAAATAAACAATTGAATGGAGATATCCCATGAAGGTTAAAAAATCGGAATGTATAAAAATTGGATTTTTGGCATTACTATCGGTGATTATCATCTCCCTGCCATCTTTCGGTCTTGCCTCTCCTCAGGCTGTTCCTCCTTTTGTGACGACAACACTCGCGCCGAATGTCATGATCTCGATTGATACCTCCGGGAGTATGCGGTGGGGGCATGATAACCTTAGCTATCCCAGTAATGCCGTTTATGTCATTGCGCAATCTATCTATGAAGCGGAGTGTGGTCCGTATTCCAATGACGGATATGACTTAAAGGCCGATGTGATCCAGATCGCAGATGACATCAATGATTCTTCTGACCAGTGGCTCCAAAGCCTTCCGGGTGTTACGAACGAGAGCTGTCCAAGATATAACCCTGGAGTGTTTGTAGATTTGACGAGTTCCGTCGCGGCGATAAAGTCTGCCCTCACCTCGTCTGACCATACCACAATGACTATCGGCGGGGTTTCCTGGATTGTTTTCAAGGGCTCCTGGGGAGCATCGAATAACAAGTTCTATGGGCCATATAACATGGGCTATTTATCAAGAATAACAATGGCGAAATGGGTTATTTCAAAATTAATCAGGAATACCACGGGAATTCAATATGGGATCATGAGGTTCGAGAATGGGTGTGACCAGAACACTGGGGGGAGAGTCGTATTTCCCTGTATTGACCTGACACAGGATTACGACGGGAATGGACATGCGGACAAGGAAGACCTTATCAATTACGTCAACAGTATTTATGCGGATGGATGCACACCTCTTGCGAATGCTCTGTATGAAGCATGCTGTTATTTTGGGGGTGAGGCTTCGCCATCCGACGCGAGTTACAGCGGTTCCTTTGCGAGTAAAATTTATCATGACGGGCATTATGTCAGTCCCATCCAGTATTGGTGCCAGAAAAATTTTGTAATTGTTACGACGGATGGGGAGTCTTACGAGGATGGGGGAAATGTGCCTTCCAATATCCAGGATTTTGATAACGATGGTAACAGTGAAGATGGGAGCCACGATACAAGCGATAGTCTGGATGATGTGGCGTTGTATGCCTATGAACACGATTTTGCCACTTCGCTGGGCAACGGTCTTGGGGAGACTCCAAAGCAGAATTTTGTAACTTACACGATTGGGTTTGGAGGCGCTGCGGCAACTCTTCTTGAAGAAACTGCGGATGAGAATCATGGGCATGGACATTATTATGGCTCTTCGGATCAGGGATCCTTGTTTGCCAGCCTTCAATCTGCAATCAACGATATCCTTTACCGTATTTCGTCAGGTACCGCTGTCTCGGTTCTCAGTACCTCACAGTCAACAGAGGATAAGCTCTTCCGCGCGAAGTTTCATCCCAGAGGCTGGAAAGGGTTCCTCGAATGTTTCGCGTTGCCCTACACGAGCGGCAACACGCCCCTCTGGGAAGCTGGGGAACTTTTGCACACGCAATCCGCTTCCAGTCGATCAATTTACACGGCTACCTCCTCTTCGGCGACCACACAGGAAGATTTTGATACAAGTAACACTGGACTTACCGCGTCACTGCTTGGGGTGACTTCCACAGAAAGAGACCATCTTATCAATTATATCCGAGGCGCCTATAATGCCTCCTGGGGATACAGAGATCGCGATCCATACGAGAATGGCGGAGACCAATGGAAACTGGGTGATATTATCTATTCGACGCCGATGGTGCGGGGCGCGCCAAATGCCTATTGGGATGCCGTGGCTGTTTACAGCTCTTCGGGGGTGGATCACTACTCTGATTTCAAGGCGAATCGCCATGGCCGGACCCGACTTGTGATTGTGGGCGCAAACGATGGGATGACGCATGCTTTCAACGTCAGTGATGGAACGGAACGCTGGGCATTCGTACCATACAACCTTTTGAACAATTTGAAATCTTTGGCCAATGACCCATATTCACATAATTACTATGTAGATTTAACCCCTGTGATTGCCGATTGCCAAATAGGAAGCTCTGTTCCAGATGATCATGGTTGGAAGACAATCCTTTTGTCCGGTGAGCGCCAAGGCGGAAAGGCTTATTTTGCACTGGACATCACGGGGGATACAGGTTATCCTAAACCGCTCTGGCAGTTTACCGATGGGGACCTCGGGGAATCTTGGTCCATCCCGCAGATTGGACTGGTTACGGCAGGTTCCACGACCCATTTCAAGTGGATAGGAATATTCGGTTCGGGATATGAAAACGCCGATTCCAAGGGATATCTCTTCGGCGTGAACATGGCGGATGGGAGCCAGATCTTCAAAATTAAGGTCGATGATTCGTCGGGGAATGTGATGGGATCTCCCGCGGTTGTTGACTTTAATGACAATACATGCATTGACCGTGTTTATATCGGCGACATGCTGGGGAGAATGTGGAAGGCGTCTATCCCTGATCATATCGGAAACACATGGGGGGACGCGACCGGCACCACCATGTCGATTCTGACCACGACGGGCGTTACTCAGCCGATTCGTATAAAACCGAGCCTTTCATTTTATGAAAGAACGGGAGGCAGAGTTATGGCGGTCTATTTTGGGACCGGAAAATTTGATGTAACGGAAGATAAAACAAACACTGACACGCAAAGTTTTTATTGTATCTTGGACGAGGGAACGCTACCGGTTTCCAAATCAGACCTTGTTAACTCAGACACCCCCGGTATTGACGGGTATTGTTCTGAACTTGGTTCGCTCCCTTCAAACAAACGTGGATGGTATTTTGACCTGCCCAATGAAGGGGAGCGCGTGACCGCGTCCAGCCTCCTGGCGGGAGGGATTGTCTTTT